>Ga0265797_10000151_pt1 | contig 136809 bp, 143 predicted proteins | sample P2T30metagenome_FD_192433 | JGI IMG/M metagenome (GOLD analysis project Ga0265797, IMG submission 192433) | Plant litter microbial communities from East Loma Ridge, Irvine, California - P2 T30 | ecosystem: Environmental > Terrestrial > Plant litter > Unclassified | place: USA: California...
GCGAGCGGACCGTCTCCGGGCTCTGGTCCCTCATCGGCAATCTGGTCGATCTGTTCCAGCCGCAGGAATGCGCCAACTACTTCAGCTCCTGCGGCTATGATCCGGACTGAATGGAATCCGCTCTAAAGATGCGTTAAACACGCTTGGGATTAGCCAGGCATCTCAAATGCTGGCGAAGGCCGAACGAGAACTTGCGCGAATGGATAACGCCGAGACTCTGGATGACGAACGGGATGCTGCATTGAACTGCGCCCTAGGCCGGTGGCATATGTCGGATTGGGCGTGTAAAACCCTCAGGGAAGAGAAAAGGAATGATATTAAGGCGTTTTTTGGCGAAAAAAGCGGCCAAGTGAAAGTCAATCATGTCAACAGCTGGGTACGTAAGAACTGCCAAGAAGCGGAACTCGTTCAGGCTATGGCAACTGCTGCCAAGCATGTGAATTTTGACTATCACAACACGTTTGATCCTGACCGTACGCCACCATCGCAATACGAGCGGGGATCGCTGTCTTTGATCGATAAGCAGGGAAACGTAGTTTTGACCCGATTAGCGCTCCAAAAGTTGATCTATTTTTGGAAGAGCCAAATCGGCGAGATCGAGTGGCTATACTGAAAATCACGGCGTTGCCGCCCGGTCTCCTGTTTGCCGTATACCAGTTTGTTTTAGGCCTGAACCGTCACCCCTACGCACGCCTCAGCATCAGTGACCATGCCGCTGACACGCTTGGTGCGTACCGCGGAGCAGCGCCCGAAAGCGGCCGGTCTGCTTACCTCCCACCCTCAGCCAACCGCACGGCTCCGGGGATTGCCCGCAAGCCTCGACCTGCGGGATGAACGAGCGGCCGGAGTTAGGACGCGGGCAGGATGCGCGGAACGACCGCTCGTGGGTCAACCCGCTATCGTCAGCTGGCCAAAGGTCGCCGCCATCTCGCGTACGAAGCGCCGAACCAAGCCGTTACAATGCGATCTGGCTGACTGGCTTGATTTGAGGAATGACACCCGCTGCTTGCTGACGCTCGATCGCTCGGATCAAGGCATCAACGGGGTCAAGATCCTCGTGGAAGCCGGCGAGACGGATTTTGGTCATATCGGAGACTACATCGGCCTCGGTGCCGAAGATGAAGTCGCCAAAGCCCCACCCTACCGCCTTTGTGAAATTGGTCTGGAGTAAGCCCTCGGATAGCTGGCGCCAGACGGGCTCGAGCGCAGGCATATGGGTGGCGAGCGTGAAAGGAATAGGCTCGCCAGTCTCGAGGCCGAAATGGCGGGCAACCTTTTCCCACATGCGCCGCCAGCGAAACGGGGGATGAACATAGTTGAACGCCTGATCCGCTGCTTCGCTGGCAGTAGCGGCCCATAGGCTCGCACGCGCCAGCGCATGTGCATCCGTTACCTGAACCAGACAGTCATCGTAGGTCGTGCGAGAGCCCGGGAAGCGGAAAGCCGCCCCGTCCGCGGCTGACAATGCGGCGTAGGCGCCAATCACCGTCGCAATATTCATTGCGTTGCCGGCTGCGTCGCCGACGACAACGTCGGGTCGGAGGATCGACCATTCCGGTCCACCTGCGGCACGGCGCTCTTGTAGCTCGCGCTCCTGCGTGAAATAAAAATTTGGCCCGATCGGACGCGGATTTTCATCTTCGTAGAATGGCGTCGTCACTGGTCCAAGGTGAACGCCGTAAACCTTTGCGCCCTGGTACAGCACCACTCTCTTGATCGGCGCACTGGCTGCCTCCAGACCATCGAGCAGGTTGCGGAGCATAGCTGAATTGCGCGTGTCTTCCTCTGCCAAGCCGCCGCCCGGTCCATAGGCCGCATAGAAGACGTGAGTGACATCGCCTGCGCTAGCCAATGCAGCTCGGCTTGCCGCAGCGTCACTGAGGTCGGCAACAACATCACCATGGCTACGTGACAGGGCCACCCCACGCCAGCCTGCCGTTCCGGCAATTTCTTCGAGGAGAGCCTTGCCGATGATGCCACCTGCACCGGCGACGAGTGCAACGTTGGTCAAAAACCTGCTCCAGGATCACTGCGGGAAGGCTGACAGAACGATCCGCGCCGCCAAACTATCCGGCTAATCGGCGCTCGTGTTGGTGCTCTCAAGGTAATCCGATATCTGACGCGGCACCCTCATGAGTGACTACCGGACCTGAAGGTTCAGGGAACACCAAATATCAGGCGAGGATGGCTGTATATGACTTTCTCATCTTCGTTGCGTATTTCAACCCGTTCATGCTCGCCGCTTCGTACGGCATCCTCAGCATGAACCATGGCCTCGCCGAGCTTACCCGTAACTGGCTCCCGGGCGATTTCCCTGGCATCTTTCAAATAGACCATGATGTAGCTCATCGGCACCCTTCCAAATAGCTGACGTGGGCGTGCCGTTGCTAAGGTACAAGGCCAGCACAGCAACAATGCCATATACTGATTTGTCAGTAAGCATCACCTATGCCTATTTCGGCCGACAATATGTCCGCGCTCATCGCCCCGATCATGCCAATGACACCACAGGAAAATGGCGGGGGTGAAAAACATTTATTGTTACATGCTAAGTATGTTGGCGATATCGGTTGGCATTCAGACTGCTGACGGTTTGCGTTCATGGCAAGAGCCGCCATCTACTGACCCGTTTCAATAGGCAGCCATGATCTATGCCGCAATGCCGGCTGCCGCATCAGCCACATCCGGGTCACGCAGCATATACCCACGCCCCCAGACGGTCTCGATGTAGTTCTCACCCCCGCATGTCAGGGTGAGCTTCTTGCGCAGTTTGCAGATGAAGACGTCGATGATCTTGAGCTCGGGCTCATCCATGCCGCCATAGAGGTGGTTGAGGAACATATCCTTGGTGAGGGTCGTGCCCTTGCGCAGTGCCAGCAGTTCCAGCATCCCGTATTCCTTGCCGGTCAGGTGCACACGCGTGCCATCGACGTCGACCGTCTTGGCAGACAGGTTGACCAGCAGCTTGCCGATCCTGAGCACGGATTGCGCATGGCCCTTGGACCGGCGGATCACGGCATGGATGCGTGCGATCAGCTCGTCGCGGTGAAACGGCTTGGTGATGTACTCGTCGGCGCCAAAGCCAAACGAGCGGATCTTGCTGTCGATGTCGCCAACCCCCGACAGGATCAACACCGGCGTTGCGATGCGCGCGGTGCGAAGCCTCTTGAGGACGTCATAGCCATGCATATCCGGCAGGTTCAGATCGAGCAGGATGATGTCGTAATCGTACAGCTTGCCGAGGTCCAAACCCTCTTCGCCGAGATCGGTCTTGTCGACGATGAAGCCCTCGGTGGTGAGGATCAACTCGATGGCCTGCGCCGTCGTTGGCTCGTCTTCGATCAGCAGAATGCGCATCGTCACATATCCCGGGAAGGCGCGATCTCGCCTACTGACGGCATTCGTAACCGGATAAGGTTAACAGACTGGTAGTGCTCGGTATTTCTGGCGCGAGCTATCGCCGGACACGTGGATAACGGGCAGCGCATTTGCGCGGGTCGTAGTCAGCACCTCCGGGCAACTGAATGGGTGAGCCACGATGGGACGCGCAAAGGGGGTTGCAATATTGGAGATTGTCTAGGAACATAAAGGGAACGAATCGAGTATAGCCCTTATGTCCGCCCTTGCCTCCCTAGCGCCCAGCATAGCGCAACTGCGGACCATCGCCACGCCGGTGACCGACTACCGCGTGATGCCGTTCGGTGTCGAGGCGATCGACGGCCGGCTCGGGGCAGGGGGCCTGCGTGCTGGCGCTCTCCACGAAGCAACCGCGCGAACCGGATCGCTGGTCGACGATGCGGCCACGACACTGTTCCTCGCCGGCATCGCCGCGCGCGAAGCGGCGAACACCGGTGGCCCGGTATTGTGGGCAAGCGGCCGAGGGGACCTCTACGCACCGGGTCTCGCACAAGCCGGCCTGCCTTCCGCCAGCGTCATCCATGCCCAGCCCCGCGACGATGCCGCGCTGCTGGCGGTGATCGAGGACGCGGTGCGCGACGGCACACCGGCAGCGATCGTCGCGGAGGCGAGCAAGGTCTCGATGGTCGCCACCCGCCGCCTGCAGTTGGTAGCGGCCGAGGCGGACCTGCCGGTGCTGCTGCTGCGTCGCCGGCGGGGCCTGAATGAAGACCCGCTTGCCGAGCCATCCGCTGCGTGGACGCGCTGGCGGATCGGCACCGCGTCGTCCGAGCGGTTGAATGTCGCGGGTGTAGGAAGAGGGAGGTGGTTGGTCGAACTGGCACGGCAACGTGGCGGTGAAGGCTTCTCCCTGATCGTGGAGGGCAGCGATGAGACGGGTCGTCTCGCTGTTCCTGCCGGACTTGGCCATCGAGCGGCTGAGACGGCAGGAACGGCCCGCTTCGCGGCCGCCTGAGCGGCCGGTCCTCCAGCTGCCGGTAGACGACGATCCCGGTGCCTGTTCGGTGCCGCGGGGCGGCGGATGGCGACCAGGTGCGCGGTGGGCACGCGAAAACGCGCCATCACGCGGCGACATCGAGACGCAGATCGCCGCGCTGCCCGTTCACGCCCAGCCACCGATGCGCGAGCTTGGCCGACGCTCGGAGGCGGCCAGCCATCCCTACAAGGCAACACCGCCGGCATCGCGCCCGGTCGTGGCTGTCCTTACGCCGATTGAGCATGCGCCGCTGGCGCTGGTCGGCAAGGTCGGCCGACGCGAGGAGGTGGTTGCCGCCTGCACCGGTGCACAGGCGCTTGGCATCCACCGCGGCATGGCTGCCACCCACGCCCGCGCGCTGGTCTCCGATCTCGACTTCCGTCCGGCCCAACCCGAAGCCGACGCAGCGATGCTCGACCGGCTGGCGCTGCTCGCGGTCAGACGCTGGTCGCCGATCGCGGCGGTGACGCCGGCCGACGGCCTGTGGATCGACCTTGCCGGCTGTGACCACCTCCACGGTGGGGAGGAGCGGTTCTGCCGGCGATTGCTTGCCTTCTGTCGTCGGGCCGGCTTCACTGCACGCCTTGCTGTCGCCGACACGGCCGGTGCCGCCCATGCTCTGGCTCGCTTCGGGCACGGTGACCTTATCTGCGTCGAACCACGAGGAACAGTGGACGCGATCGCGCCACTGCCGATCGCCGCACTGCGCCTGACACCCGCCGCGTTGGCGGCAGCGCGCAAGTTCGGCTTCGAGCGGATCGCCGACCTGCTGCCAGTGGCGCGTGGGCCGCTTGCCCGCCGACTTGGCCTGGCGGCGATCAGCCGGCTCGATCAGGCGCTGGGAGGCGTCGCCGAGCCGATCACGCCGCGCGACGATCCGGAGGTGCCGATCGTCGAGCGCCGCCTATTGGAACCGATCAGCACCGCCGAGGCGATCGAGCAGGTCATGGCCGATCTGTTGGCGGACCTCGCCGGGCTGCTGCAGGCAAGGGGTCTGGGTGCCCGCGCCTTGCGCCTGACGGGTTTACGCGTCGACGGCATTGAGCAGGTCGTGGGCGTAGGCACGTCACGGCCAACCCGCGAGGTGCCGCACCTGCTGCGGCTGTTCAAGCTGCGCATCGAGCGCATCGATCCCGGTATGGGCCTCGAGCAGTTCTGGCTGATTGCAGTGCATACCGAGCCACTCGATGCGATCGACCTTGGCGCAGTCCTCGCCGGCCAGACGCTGGTGCGCGATCCGGCCCGCCTCGTCGACGTCATCGCCGGCCGGATTGGACCACAGGCGGTGTTTCGGATCGCACCCGTCGACAGCCATGTGCCGGAGCGAGCCGTCGCCCGCTCCGACCCGACCGGGATGCCCGGAAATTGGCCGGCTTGGCAACGGCCGATCCGCCTATTCACGCGGCCCGAGCCGCTGTCCCGCGTGATCGCGCTGATGCCCGACCAGCCCCCGCGACGCTTCGAATGGCGTGGGCGCACCTACAAGGTCGTCGCCGGCGACGGACCCGAGCGCGTCCACGGCGAATGGTGGCGGCGCGATGCGGAAGTTTGGGCGGTGCGCGACTATTACCGCGTCGAGGACGAAGAGGGCGGACGCTTCTGGGTGTTCCGCCGCGGCGACGGCTTCGAGGAGGACACCGGCGACCTGTCCTGGTGGATGCACGGGGTCTTCGGTTGACCCACTATGTCGAGCTGCAGGTGTTGACGCACTTCTCGCTGCTGCGCGGCGCGTCCAGCCCGGACGAGCTGTTCGCGGCTGCAGCACTGCTTGGCTATCCGGGGATCGGGATCAGCGACATCGGCACCGTCGCCGGCGTCGTGCGCGCGTGGGAAGCCCAGAAGGCGACCGGCGTCCGCTCGATCGCCGGCACCCGCGTCGACCTGTCCTGCGGCAGGCGCCTGTTGCTCTATCCGACCGATCGCCCCGCCTGGTCGCGGATCACGCGACTGCTGACGGTCGGCAAGAAGCGGGCCGGGAAGGGCGGCTGCCTGCTGCACTGGCACGACCTGCAGGCGTGGTCCGAGGGCGTCATCGCCATCCTGCTCCCGCATGAGGCGGACGAGGAGAACCTCGCTGCGCTCAAGGACCTGAAGGCGGTCTATGGGCGACGGGGCTACATGGCGCTGTTCCAGCGGCGCCGGCCGGGAGACGCGGTGCGCATCGATGCACTGGCGCGGCAGGCGGGCGGGGCCGGCGTCCGCGGCGTCGTAACCGGCGATGTGCTGTACCATGCGCCTGACGCGCGGCTGCTGCAGGACGTGGTGACCGCAGTCCGCGAGAAATGCACGGTCGACGAGCTTGGCTATCGCCGCGAGGTCAACGCCGATCGTGCGCTGAAATCGCCCGACGAGATGGTCCGGCGCTTCCGGGCCTATCCCGACGCGCTGCAGGCCAGTGTCGACATCGCCTGCATCTGCACCTTCGACCTTGGCGAATTGCAGTACCAGTACCCGCACGAGAAGCTGATCGATGGCCTGAGCGCGCAGGAGGCGCTTGAGCGGCTAGCGACCGAAGCGGTCGACCGAATGTTCGACGGCGAGGTGCCACAGGTCTATACCGACCAGATCACCCACGAGATGCGGCTGATCGGCGAGCTTGGCTATGCGCCCTACTTCCTCACCGTCTACGCGATCGTGCGTGAAGCCCGCCGGCGCGGCATCCTCTGCCAGGGCCGGGGCTCGGCCGCCAACTCCTGCGTCTGCTTCGTGCTTGGCGTCACCAGCATCGATCCGATCAAGCACGAGCTGCTGTTCGAGCGCTTCGTGTCGGGCGAACGCCGCGAGCCGCCGGATATCGACGTCGACTTCGAGCATGAACGCCGCGAGGAGATCATCCAGTGGATCTACGAGACCTATGGCCGTGATCGTGCCGCGCTGACCGCGGTCGTCCAGCGCTACCGCGCCCGCGGTGCCGTCCGCGACGTCGGCAAGGCGCTCGGCCTGCCGGAGGATCTGACGTCATCGCTGGCGGGGCTTGTGTGGGGCTGGTCGGCCGAGGGCGTCGGCGAGAAGCAGGTCGACGAACTCAATCTCGACATCGGCGATCGCCGGCTACGGCTGACGCTGGAGCTGGCCCGCAAGCTGATCGGCGTGCCGCGCCACATGAGCCAGCATCCCGGCGGCTTCGTCCTCACCCATGACCGCCTCGACGACCTGGTGCCGATCGAGCCCGCTGCGATGGCGGACAGGGCCATCATCGAGTGGGACAAGGACGACATCGATGCATTGAAAATGATGAAGGTCGACATTCTTGGATTGGGCATGCTCGGCTGCATGAACCGGGCCTTCAACATGCTCGAGGCGGACAAGGGGGTGCGGGTCGGGCTTGCCGATCTGCAGGACGACGACCCGGACGTCTACGCGATGATCCAGAAGGCGGACACGCTTGGCACCTTCCAGATCGAGAGCCGTGCGCAGATGGCGATGCTGCCACGGATGAAGCCGCGGCGCTTCTACGACCTCGTGATTCAGGTCGCGATCGTGCGGCCGGGGCCGATCCAGGGCGACATGGTCCATCCGTATCTGCGCCGGCGCGAGGGTCTTGAACGGCCTGAATATCCCCGGCCGGAGCTGCGCGCGGTGCTGGAGAAGACGCTCGGCGTGCCGCTTTTTCAGGAACAGGCGATGAAGGTCGCGATCGTCGGCGCCGGCTTCACCCCGGCCGAGGCGGACCAGCTGCGCCGTGCCATGGCGACGTTCAAGTTCACGGGTGGTGTCAGCCACTTCAGCGAGAAGCTGGTCGAGGGCATGGTCGCGCGCGGCTATCCGCGTGACTTCGCCGAACGCACCTTCCGCCAGCTTGAGGGCTTCGGCAGCTACGGCTTTCCGGAGAGCCATGCCGCCTCCTTCGCCAAGATCTCCTACGCGTCATCGTGGATGAAGCATCATCATCCGGACGTGTTCTGCGCCTCGCTGCTCAATGCCTATCCGATGGGCTTCTATGCGCCGGCCCAGATCGTCAGCGATGCGCGTAATCACGGCGTTGAGGTGCGGCCCCCGTGCGTGAACGCCAGCCGCTGGGACTGCACGCTGGAACGCACCAGCGGCCGCTACCTCGCGGTGCGGCTGGGGCTGCGCCTGATACGCGGCCTGTCGAATGCCGACGGCGCCAAGATCGTCGGGGCACGCAGCACGACGGCGTTCGAGAGCGTGGAGGATGTCTGGCGGCGATCGGGGGTCCAGCGCGCCGCGATCGAGAAGCTGGCGGACGGCGATGCATTTCACGGCTTCAGCGTCGATCGTCGGCAGGGGTTGTGGAAGGTGAGGGGGCTCGGTGAGGCACCGCTGCCGCTGTTCGCCGCGGCCGATCGCTCGGCCGAGACCTTCAGTGCCGAAGGCGTAGAGCCGGACGTGGCGCTGCGGCCGCTGACCGACGGCCGCGAGGTGATCGAGGACTACCGCGCGCTACAGCTGTCGCTCCGCGCCCACCCGCTGACCTTCGTGCGCGACGAGCTGACCAGGCGGGGTGTCACCAGATGTGCCGACCTCGCCACCATCCGCGACGGCCGCTACGTCGAGGTCGCCGGCATCGTCCTCGTTCGTCAAAAGCCTGGATCGGCCAAGGGCGTCCTGTTCATCACCATCGAGGACGAGACCGGCATCGCCAACGGCATCCTGTGGCCGAACCGGTTCGAAGCGCAGCGCCGCACGATCATGTCCGCCTCGATGGTCGGGTTGAAGGGACAGGTCCAGAAGGAAGGCGAGATCATCCATGTGATCTGCAACCGGATCATCGACCATGGCGATCTGCTCCACCGGGTTGGCGACATGTCGTTCCCGCACAAGACCGGCCGCGGCGATGCTGGCCAGCATCCCGGCTCACCCGATCGCGGCGACAAAGGCTGGCAGCCGGAGCCACGCAACCAGTATTGGCCGCCTCATGCGGATGGCATGGACCCGGAGGAGGTCGTGCGCTTCAAGTCGCACGACTTCCATTGAGCCCGTGTCGAAGCTGCCAAGGCATCAGCGCGTCGTGATCGCGCTGTCGGTGCATATCTTGCGCTGTGGCGTAGCGCGTTGTGCAGAGGGGCGGATCGACCTTCCAGAGATACGCCTCGCCCTTCGCTGCCTGCTGCCGCATTGTCCGGAGAAATGGCCGCTGGCGCTTTACTGGGATTCCGGATCACAAACCAACGACATAGGAAGAGCCCAGGGCGTGACTGCGGCTTTCAACGGGATCGTTCGTCAGCTACGCCGGGCGGGCTGCTACGAGGAAGTGACGCCACCGTGATCGACAGCGAGAGCTAGATGCCGGCTTCGAACCAGTCGAAATTCACCACGCTGGGTGAATGGGCAGCAGCCCGTGAGGACATGCGGATCGTGTGTGCGTGCGGACGCACGATTAATCTGCCAGCGGGCAAGATCGTCGAGCGGTTCAAATTTGACGGCGAGATACTGCTGGCGCTTACCCGGTTGCGCTGTGGAAGCTGCGGACGCCGCGGACACGCAACGGTGGCCCCTGTTCCCTTTTTAAAGCTATAACGTGACGACAAAGAGAATGATACCGTCTCACTCACTTTATGCCAGTCTCATTCTCGTTGTCGATTAGCAGGGGCCCCGTCGGGCCGAAAGGATACTATGTTAGCTTTAATCGCCAGTTTGGTCGCCGGCGTCGTTGCGGCTGATGCAGCTATACCGGCCGTGGTCTGCGAAATCGGTCGCGTTGCACTTCAAGATTTGCCTTCTCGTAATCCAGGCTCAGTTGACTTCACTTACTATGTTGATGTGGACCCCGGTCGCCCTAGTTTGATGCAATCTTGTCCTGAGCTTCGGGAAAATCTTCCTACAGGATACTTAGTCGCAGATGCAGCAGCGTGGTCACGGGCCAATCTTTCCGCCCCTATACCGGGTCAGCATATCCCGCCTGCGTTCATTTACACGCTTGGCATTCCCAAGATTTCTGCAGACGGCAAATCGGCAATTGTCGAGTGGCGTTACGAATGCACGGGGCTGTGCGGAGGAGGCCTGGTGTCGCGCTATATTCGCACTTCTCAGGGCTGGCGCCGCAATGGCGAACGCCAAGTGAAGTGGGTATCTTAGAATAGTAACCTGCAGCTATCGATTGTAGTTCGTCACTCGAGAAAGCTGCTATCAAGCGTTTGTCAGTACCGGATTCTCTTTTGTGTGTTATTAAGCATGCCTTTGGCTTTATTTGGTGCGCCAGTCGTCCTTCGGTAGTTCCGACTCAGGAACATACTTAGAAGAAAGGTGTCGGAAAATTTCAGAGATCGTCCCACCAAATTGACCGTAATGATTAAGCGAGCGTGACACCTGCCACCCAGCGCTTCGAAGGCGCAGATCGATACCTGTTCCATCCAGAACTAGCTCAGGCAGTTGCTCTGAAGAGGATGGTACAAATACAGACGCGGCTGGAACTCCAATTGGCACCAGTGTTTCAGCTAAGGCGACGTAATCCGCTTGCTGTAGCGGTGACCGCCACCGAGCCTCAATGTCGTAGCGATTGCAGTCATTCCGACGCCGCAATCTTACAACTTCAATTTTAGCTTCAACGGCTCCTCTTCGGTATACGCGCACAACCCAAGCTCTGCCTGGATATTGCAATGCTGGCGTGGCTGCAAATTCGATCACGTCTGACGCAATCGGCAGTTCACCCGCCGAGTCAATTGCAGGCGGCATTGGCTGCGGAATGCATCTCTGATTGGCCTGCGTAGCCTTCTGAGCCTGCGAGGCCAGAGTTGTAATCGCAATCAGTGCTAATAGCATCGCAGGCCTCGTCGATTCACGGCCGAGCTAGCAGCCTGTCCGCCAGGGTGCCCCCGCATGTGATAACCTACAAGTAAATGACTGCCATTCGACCTCTTTTCCGCCTGCGACGTGGGTGAACGGACGCTTACGAATGTTGCGCCTCGATCAGAAAAAGCCCTCCTTACGGCCCTCGCCAGTGTCATGAAGCTTTTCGCCCTCCACCGCAGAGCGACGAACCTCTAATTCGACGCCCTCGCCATCCGGGCGCAGCTGGTAATCCTGCACGCTTAGGTCATTGCGTTTCGCATAATCGTCGGCAGCTTTCTCACTGCCGAACGTGCCACTCTTGTCGAAGTCGAAGCCACTCATCGTCATTCATCCTCTCACACCCAGCAGGTCGCCGGGAATCCAATGACGTATCGCGTTAGAAACTGAGAACGACGGCCTTTCGGATCACCGGGGTCGGAGGCGGCCGCGTTGCCGAAAGTGAGATATGATAGCCGCTGACTGTGATCGGAGCGCCTGACCAGCGCAGCGACGATGCTACCTGTCGGTAACTCACCGGATGAACCCGGTCTCGTGTCGCCACTGATGACAGGTGGACAACATCGTCGCCGAAAGAGCGAGCTATCGATATCGCCGCTTGTGCAGCGGCTGGATTATATGGTGCCAGCCAGGTCACACGGACCGCAGATAGCCGCTGGCGGAGGGCGACTAGGTTCCGAACAAGCTGTGGGTTTTTCGGGTCGTTAGAACCAAGCCCGATGACCGCCCTTTCGACCGGAGAATTACCGCGAAAAGTCCGAAGGGTTTCCGTCGACGAGGCGCCAACTCGGGCATGGACTGCACACTGGAGCCCCTGCGCGACCAGCGCATCAGCTGTCCCGACAGCGGTACTGTCGCCAAGAATGAGGCACAGTGGCAGCATCAATGGCTGAACACCGCTAGGACAATAGCCAGCGACATGACGAACAACGACAACCAGATCGCGATTTGACCGAAGATGTGGAGGACCAACCCCATCCAGGAGTATCGCCGGCGAAGAAGGATCGCACTGCCGACCGCGACGAAGAACGCGATGGTAGTTGGCATTGTGATCGACGGCGATCGCGCTAGCGATGCCTCCGCTAGCGGCGTCAGCCCGATCGCCATGACCAGCAACCAAGAAAAGCCAAAAATGAGGGTTCCCGGAAGGTCATTCAGCGCCGGTGGGCGATGGTGAGCGACTGAGAAACGCCTTTGATCCTGCGTTGCCAACATGTTCATTTCGCTCTACCTTAAGGGGCGAGGTGTGCCATGAGAATAGATCCAACTCAGCCTATCATGTTTGATAATGACACCAACCCCGGGGTAGGTGCCGGCTGGTGGCAAATGAACCCGTCGTCGGGCGATAGCAGCGACTTTTTTGAGGGCCGGCAGTGGTCTAATAACAGAACCAATGTTTTCCAGCCAAAAACGGTCAAGATTTTAACTCTTGCCACATTTATCCTTGTCGCTGGCTTTATCGCGGTAGGTTGGATGGGCCTGCTGCTATAAAATGTCATGGCTTAGTCGCGCCCTTTGGGGCTTGAGCAAAGTCGGACTCAGCGACACCCCTGAGGCGACGTTGGTCAGCTTGAACCTCTCGTGCTCCTTCCGAAATAACAGCATGCTCAGCCGACATATCAGGACGACCAACTGAGACAGGGTGAGCGCTGCCGACACCGGATCCGCCGGAGTAAAGCGCCTCCACTGAAGCCTCAGACTTTACCCCAGGCAGCTTCATTCCGACTAGGGCGGGGTCACTGAGCGCAGCCTGAATGTCGTTCTCAATAACCTGCGAATGCTGGGAAGCCCATCTACCTATGGCGAGGTTTCGGGCATTTTCCCGCGTAGAATCCAGATTTGTTTCCCATAGGCCAGGAAGCATATTCCCCCCAGGGGTGGAGGCGTTCTCTTTGCCATACCACCGCGTCAGATCCTGACGCAGGTCCTGGGTAAGATTGAAACCGTTACTCTCCGCGAAGCTAGCGTGCTGTTCAAGCGAGCGTGACAGTTCTCGATAGTGGCGAGCTTGCTCATTGTAGGAATCAATCCTGCTTTGTGACTCCTCAATAGCACGTGTGCGGGACTCGCTTTGCTCTGAACGATGAGAAGATTCCTCTTGGTAAAACTTTCCATCCTGCGTTGTCACACCGGACCCGACTGAGTGGTCAGCACTTAAGCCACCGGTAGCTGATGTCGTCTTATCGTGGTTCCGCTGAGACGAATTTGAGTCATTGGTATTATCAGTATTTGTCTTGCTGCGAGTATAGCCCATGGTCCCCTCTGCCTTGAGACCGACACCCGCACCATTATTTGCACCACCGACGCCAGCTTTGGCATTCCCACTAAGGCCCAACGTGCCGCCAATGCTGCGTTGCCCAGCATCAGCGGTGGTCTTTGATTCGCTATATTGTTGCGTCGTGCCAGCACCGACCTGCTCCCGCATTTCGATACCACCACGCTGCTGAACACCTCGACGATCCGAGGCCTCAACCGTGGTGCCACCTCTTGTCCCGGAACTAGCCCCAAAGGCTGTCGAATTAGAGTTTGACCAAGTGTGGCCGTTACGAAGGGCCTCAAGATGTTGGGTCTCGGTTCGGCTGGCCTGCTCATAACCATCTGCGATACGGGCTGCAGTGGCAGCCTGTCGGCTTTCCGTAGCCATTGCGGACTGTATCGCCGACGCATTAAACGGCAGGTTGGAAATTGCTTTAGACGTATCGTAAACATTCTGACCGTCACCAAAGTTGTTGCTTGTCGCGCCATTACCGTGACGGAAACTGGACGCGATGCCACCGGTCGAAAACGTGGGAGCGTTTTGCCACTGGTCGCTCTGCCGCATGTTGGACGTAGCGCTGGCGAAGCTGGTGTTGCCGTAGCTGTAGTTACCCGTCGTCTGTTCCGCGGCCGCAGCTTCAGCGGCATTCTGCGCCGGCGACAGAACTGACGTCGCCTGCCCGGAAATACTCATCGCGCCCTTGGCGAGGCCAGCAGCCAAGAACGGCACCGACATCAGCATGAACCCCGCGATCGTCGCAGTCTCCGCGTTGACCGCGCCGATGCCCGCATAGGTCCCGAGCGACATGCCGCCCTCCGAGACGCCCTGCGCCGCGCCGGTCGCGCGGGTCATGCAGATCATATGGAGGATGACGTAGAGCGGTCCCCAGGCGGCAAGGTAGAAGAAGCCCGTCATGTAGCCCTTGAGCGCTCCGACGCCGGTCTGCGGCATCAGGAACAGCGGGAAGATGACCGGGAACATCGCGTAGAAGACCACGGTCAGCACGATGTTGAGGATCGGCACCCAGCTCATCGCCTGCTGCGCGATGCTGTTATAAGTGTTGCGCGCCTGGATATCGGCCCGCGTCGTCGCGAACGTATCAATCGAGGCGGCACCCGGACCACCTGACATGCCATCACGCGCCATCATGAAGGCGTTGATCGCGGTGTTCTGCCGAACGATTGTCTCGTAATTCGCGCTGGACGCGAGAAAGGCCTGATTGACGATCGGCACGTCGCTTCGCAGCTTGGCGGACGCAACGGCGGTGGAGAGCTTGGGATAGGTCTCCTTGGCCCATAGCGACGTGTGTGCCTCGATCATGGTATGCCAATCCCTGCTCAGTTCGCCGTAAGCCGCCCGGCAAGGAATGATCTGGGTGTCGGTGGCCGCGCCAGTACGCACGACCCAGGGCTGCGACCGCGCGGCCGAGCCGGGGGCGAGCGAGACCCAGAGGTCCTTCGCGGCCGCCAGATCGGTCATCGACTTCTGCCCGAGCATGATGTCGCCGAAGACGCAGTTCTTGAAATGCGAGGACAGGTTGGTGGCGAACTCGGCATCACGGATCTGGAAGTTGCGCGTCGCATCGAGCAACCGTGCGCCGTAGACCATGCCGTTGCTCGAATAGCTGAGCTGGCTCGGCATCGTGAAGACCGTCTCGGCCGTCCGGGTCAGCCAGTCGCCGACCTGACTGGTGAAACTGGCGATGACTCCCAGACCGAGCGGCACATTCGCAACAGTTGCAGGGGCGAGCGACGGATTGATCCGATCGGTGACCTTCACGCTGACGGTCGGCACCATCAGGCACATGTAGATAAGGCTCGAGCCGAGGAACCAGTTGAGCCAGGCACGCACGTTCATGGTGAAGGCGACGGCGAGCAGCGCGTAGATGAGGCCAAGGACCATCACGACGCGCAGCAGCGCCCGGTAACCGCCCCCGCCGGTCCACGCCGCGACGGCGTTGAACGTGTTGACGATGTACTCGCCACCGCCGATCGTGAAGACCTCGATCATCGCCAAACGTCCTTAGTTGAGGCCCTGGGCGCTCAAGCCCCGCGAGAAGTTGAGCGACGCCGCCATCGCCGGCGACATGCTGTTCTGCAGCGTCGACTCCAGCATGACCGACTTGTTGATGAGCGCGATCGTCTGATCGAGACCGCCCTTCAGAGCGATGTCGCGTTGCGCATAGCGGGCACGCGCCGCAGTCAGCTGGTCGCGCCACATCTTGCCCATCTCGGCATCGGCCGGCTGGACATAGACGGTCGCCTGACTGATCCGATCGAGCATGTTGTCGATCATGGCGGAGAGGAGGTTGACCGCGACGATCTCGGCCAGCGCGTTGGTCTCGCCATCGGCGAAGTTCTGGTGCGCCATCGCCTGCACCGCGAGCATCTTGTAGAGTGGCAGCGTCGTCATGTTGAGAAGCTGCTGCTCCTGCGCGTCAAGCGCGCTGTCGGTGCGGATCTTGCCGTTGATCGAAGTGATGAGGTTCTTGATCTTGGTGCGCAGGCCCGGACCTGGGCGCAGATCATCCTCGGTCATCTCGAGGCAACCTTCATCCTCGCAGTGCAGAATCTTGACCGGCGTACCGGTGCCGGCACCATCGAGCAGAGCGGTCACCACCGCGTCTTCCGCTGGCCCGACGAAGCCCACTTTCGAGCCTTCCTTGGCCTTGGGATTGATGACAATCGTGCCGACCAGCGTCATCAGCAACTCGGAGAACTGCTTGTCGCTGCCGAACTTATTGCTCTTCTTGATCGCATCCCAGGTGTAGTTACGCGGCGCACCGGGGATCTTGTCGGCCATCGTCGGATCGGTATTTCCGTCCAGCGTCGCGGTTTGCTCAGCGTCATCACCACACTTTTGCCGCGAGCGTGCAAAGTCCGAGAAGCGACCCTGGCTGTTGCCCACCGTCGCACAGATCGTGTTACGGGCCTGCGACATCTTCGGCCACAGCCCGCCGACCAGCCCCTGCGCGGCTTCGCAAGAACTGATGTTCATCTGGTTCATCTGCTGCGCCTTGTTCGAGATGCCGTCCATGACCTTGCCGATCTCGGGCGAGACGCTGTCGATCGCGAGCTGGAAGGCGAAGCCCAGCGCGTTGTTGGCGACCGCCTTCATCATCGCCACCATCTCGGCGCCGTTCACGAACGAGAAGGAGCCGGTGAAAATGTCGATGCCGCCACAGCCGGCGGTGGCCTTGGGCATCTGCAGATTGAACGGCTGGATGTTTTTCTGCGGGAAGCGCGTCCAGACATTGCCCATCGAATAATAGCCGGCGGTCTGGCCCTGATAGGCCGAGGGGCCGGTGACGTTGGCGGCGCCGCCAGCGTCTTGGAAGAAGTCGTTCATCGCGCCGGCAACGTCGGCACGGGCAATGTCGACTGGCACCATGCTGGCGGCACCAAGGCTCATGGCCACCGCGGCGGTCCGGCGCAGAAGGGCGCGGAAGCGTGAGGGGCGGGGAGAGGGGGTGTTCGCCATCAGAAGTCACCACCGGGCTTGGAGTTGGTGAGCGTGAAGATGCGCTCCATCACTTCGTCGGCCGACATCACGCCGAAGCCGATCGGCACCGTCTTGCGGGTGACGGTGTCGAACAGGACGAGAGCCGGCGTCGCCAAGGGCACGCCCATGCGCTGGCGCTGGCCGGAATCCACGACGTAGTTGGGGAAGGTGCGGCTGGGGCCGCCATCGGTCGAGATCGCCATGACGTTGATGCGGTGGCTATCGGCGACCGAGCGCAGGATCGGTGAGAACACCTCGCAGGCGGCGCAGGACTGCGCGAAGAAGTAGAACATCCCGTAGCGCTGGCCGAGGCGGGACAACACCTGGTCACGGGTCGCCGAGCGGTTGTCCGACCATGCCCGCTTGGCAATGGTCGAGACCGGCCGCTGCAGCGTGTAGTCCATATCCGGGTTCTGCCAGAGCGCCCGCTGCCAGGTATCGGAGAAGGTCGAGGCGCGGTCGAGCTGCTCGCGCTGATAGCGGACATAGGCGATGACGTTTGCCTCGGTCGGCTCCAGGATCGCGCGCGCCTTCAACTCATCGAGCTGGCGGGTGATCGCCTTCAAGCGTTCGGTCGAAGACACCTGCGGCTGCGCGGACGCCTGCGGCGTCGCCGGCTTGGCCTTCGGTCGTTCGCAGTAGAACCACTGGCCAAGCTTGCGCTCGCCGCAATAGAAGTCGTCGCCCTGCTGCTGCTCGCGCGCGTCTGTGGCGAACGCCGGCTGGACGACGGCGTCGCTGGCCTGTGCGCCGTCGTCGCCGATCGCCTCCGCCATCGCTGCGCTCTGCAGATCCATCGTCTGTGCGGCTGCCGGCGTGACCGTGGCCAACAGCATGAGGAGGGAAGCGGCAACCCGGCCGCTGCGCTTAGTCCTGATCGTCATCATCATCATGCTCCCCGTCGAGCTCAATCATTGCGAGTTTGAGAACTGACATCATCGCGGCGACGTCGAGCATCCGCGTGCCCTGATCGAGCATCCGGACGATGCCGCGAAGGTGACTACGGCCGTGCTTGCGACCCTTGATGGTGGCGCGCATCCCGGTCTCGCGGCGGACCAGCCATCCGGCCTCCGCCATCCGCGGAAACGACTGCTCGACCTCGCGCGGATCGATGTCGCACTGGAACCAGTGCGAGATGGTCTGCGCGACCTCGCCCGCGGACGTGCCGCGACCGGAACGGTGGATACGCAGGAATATCGCAAGATCGAGCACCGACATGTCGATCGCGCACGGCCCCCCCGGGCCCTCCCGGTCATTAGCGCCCGTGAAGATCATAATACCCCTGAATCCTGGTTTGAATGTCGGCCATCACGGAGACTTCATCGGGCAGTTTGGCTGCATCCATGAACTCGGCGTAGACTTCGGAAAAATCCATCTGGCTCAGATCGAGGCGTTGGAACTCCTCGATGGTGAACCCCTTGCAGGTTTCATCCTTGGGCTTGGCCCAGGCCTTGCCGATCTGCTTGCGGCCCTCGACCTGCAGGATGCGGCTGAGCTTGCTACCGAAGCAGCAATAGGCGTCCTTCGACGTGACGCAGACGCCTAGCACCTTGTCGGAACAGTAGGAGCCGACCTTGTGGCAAAGGCCCTTGTCGTCCTTCTCGTCGAGCTGCTTCTCGGCCGAACTGCACAGCCACGGCGTCAGCAGCGGCACGCCGCTGCCCGAACAGCAATTCGACGCGCCGAAGATCTTCTTGGTGCAGGTGCCACGCTCGCCGGAGAACACCGTCAGGTTGGCGGGATCGAACTGCTTGCCGGCGTCGCCGATCGCATGCAGCGCGACCAGCGCATCCTTGAACTCGGTCGAGGCCTCGCGCTCGATCGTCTCGCAGTTGCCGTTCAGGCAATAGACGTCGCCGCCACAGACATACTGCTTGTCCGTCGGGGCCTTATCGTCGGGCAACGGGCAGCTGTAGACACGCTGCGACACCTGACAGGCCCCGCTTTGCGGTTCGTCGAGGCATTCATCGCGGAGGAAGCTGCAGAGCTTGTTGCCATCGAGGGCGCTGCAATCGCTTGCCGGGGTCAGGCGCTGACAGGTGAAGGTGCGCGACCACGCCCAGCAGGACTGCGTGACCGGCACGCCGTCGATCGTCCGCGTTTCGGGACCCTCGGTGCAGACCTCGGCCGCCTGCGGTACGCAGCTGGCATCAGCCGCAAGCGCGGGGCAGGTGCCCTCGTTTCGCGCGATCGTGACGCTGACCGTGCCTTCCTTGCGCAGATAGGCCGTGTTCGTCCGGTAGTTGATGTGCGCGGGGATCTCGGCCTGCGGAATCTCGCTGGAGCAGGAATAGAGCTGCGCGTTCGCGGTCACGTTGCGCTTGCAGAAGCGGAGATAGCCCTGGACGTCGTTGCCACCGGCACCGAGGTCGACCTGCGCATCGCAGATATGCTTGGACACCGGCTCCGAACGGCAAACGCCAGCGGCGACCTTGGCATTCATCACCGTGGCCGTCGCGACGCCGTAACCCTCATAGCGGTCAGCGGCGCCGTAGTAGAACCACCGGGCGGTGTTGACGACGCTTGGCACGATGTTGCCACGGCAGCTTTCCGCAGCCTCGCTGACCTTGGCGCCCTGGTTGCAGGTCGCCTCGTAATAGCCCTTGCCGCCCACCGACGGTGGCAGCGGCGTGCAGGTGCCCTCAGTGCCACCGATGCTCTGACCGCCCAGATAAGCCTCCGGGTCCTTCTCGATCATCGTCCCGCGCGAAGTGGCGGCGAGGATCTCGGCATTGCTGAAGCTCGGCCGGGTGCGCCCCTTGTCAGTGACGGTGCCGAATGCGTCGTTGGTACCCGCCTTCATGCCGCCATCAGCCGCGAGCCGGTCGGGATCGTCGAAATAGACCTTCTCGGGCAGATCGGTGCCACCATAATTGGGCAACTCCGACAGCTTGGCCTCGCTCGGCCCCAGGCTCGCATCAGCGCGCATCGCCTTGCCGAGGTCGTTGCCCTGCTTACGCGCCTCCTCGATCGTCGTCTGCGCAACGACGCCACTGGTGGCTCCAGCGAGGACGGCGAGCAGCAGCGAGACTGCGACGCGCTTCACCTACGCGCCCTTGGCCATGTTGCGCAGCGCGACGGATGAGACGCCGGCGCCGGGGCCGCGACCCACAACGAAGGTGTCGAGGACGTAGCGCACCGAGACGTTGCCGGTGATGCGATCATGCGCCGGCACCACCGTCTTGCAGGCAACGCCCGAGCAGAGGTCGAAGTCGGACGAGACCGCGACATAGGTCGGCACTGCCTGGACGTCGAAGGCACGGAACAGCCGCGGATCGATGCCGACATTGGCGAGCTGATCCTTCTCGTTGACGACCTTCGCCAGCATCGCGCTGAACTGCTTCATCGAGTTGCCCGGAAAGCCGCGGAACACGACGACGCCGCCCGCCTTGGACGTGTCCGCGATCAGCTGGCGCAGTGCCGGCACCGGCATCGACAGGCTGGCAAACGCAATGAACTGCGGGGCCTCACCGCGACCGGTCGCGGACACGTTCTGGCTGGCGCCCTTGATGATCTCATCGAAGTTGAACGCGCCGTCGCCGTTCACCGGAAGATCGGTCTTGGCGAGCGTCACAAGCGACCCGGTCGCCTTGGCCTGGACAGCGACGGCCTCCTCGCGGAAGGCATCGCCGCGATTGCGGACATGTTCGGCGAACACGTCGGCATCGCCCTGCATGGCAGCCGCGCGACGCTTGATTGCCTCGAGGTCGAGCCCGTCGACGGTCTGCGCGATCGCCTGGATGCCGGCGAAACCGGCAAGAGCGGCAACAACGATGGTGAGGCGGCGCATATCAGTGTCTCCTCAAAGCACGCAGCAGTTGCGCTTGCGCCAGACGAGGTAGCCCATGTCCTCGCCCTTCACCGGGAAGGAGCGGCCAGCCGATGGCGGCATGGTCGAGGCGCCGAGCGGCAGGCAGGCGGCCTTGCCGTTCACCGTCGGGATCGGGTTGACCATCTGGGTGCGGTATTGCTGCTTGCGCAGCACCGGCATCGGGTACTTGTTGCACAGGCCCTTGGAGCCCATCGTGCCCCAGGCGAGGCCTTCGCGGTGGATCTTGAAGGCGAAGCGGGCGAGCGCGAGACGCGATGCCTGCACATGCCCGATCGAGGCGGCGATGTTGCCGTTGACCGGATACATCGGCCCCTGACAGCCAGCGCACCAGAAAGTGGCGTCGAGCGGCAGCTTGGCGGTGGAAGCGATGCAATCGCCGGCGCACGCTGCCTGCGCGATCGGCGACGAGAAGAGGACCGCCTCCGGATTGATGAGCGCGGTCAGCGAGTCATCCTGCCAGAGCGGATCGACCTCGGTCATATAGGCGATGTCGAACGACGACGCCTCGAAGCACGCGAAGTCGGCGAGGATCTCCATCCAGTAGAGGAGCGGATAGACGTACCAGTGGACGTGCCACTTGCTGGTGTTCTGACCGTTGCCACCCACCTGCGACGGCCCGGTCATCTGGCCCTGACCGATGTCGAAGCCAGGCGAGATTTTGGTGCCGCCCAGGTTCACGAAGCACCACGGCTTGGTGGTGACGTCAGCAAGGCGGACCGGCTCCCAGAAGCCGGCGGAGATACCGATCCGTGGCACCGGATTGCCGCAGGCGCACACCGGCAGGTTCGGATTGTCGGTATCGGGCCGGGTGCTCGGCCAGATGCGAAGTGCGCCGACCGACAGCGGAAACATGCACGACCAGCAGACGTCGGTAATCGGATTGACGAACTTGCCGGTGCAGGTCGACTTCGCCGCTGGCACTGCCGGCGTCGGCGTCTGCGCCTCCACGCGCGGGCTGAGCATGACCGATACCAAAAGCACGGCCAACGCCACAGCAAGGAGGCGCAGTGTCTTCACGCCAGGTCTTCCGACGAGGTGGCGGCATCGAGGAAGGCGTTGTCGGCGCGGTTCTTCCGGAAGACGTAGAGCGCGGTATGCAGCGCGGTGGTGATGAGCAGCGCCGCCACGACGAAGGAGGCGGGACGGCCGAACAACCGCACCAGCGGCGAGATCGCCAGCACGCCTACGCCCGACGCAACGCAGAGGAACTGGAAGGTCCGGCGCATGACGCGCAGGTCGTCGGTTTCGGGTGCTGCCATCGGTGTGCGCAGCAGGTCGAGCCAGAGCGGCATCAGCTGTTTCCCTTGAGCTTGATTTCGGAGAGCTTCATCACCCGGCCGTCCTGGACTGCGATCGCGGGGGTGTGGCGAATGCCGAGCTTGCCCGTCAGGCGGCCTTCCTGATCGAAGTAGAAGCGCCGCTTACGGGCGGTCATCTCCTCGATCGGCGAGCCGTTCACGAGGATGATCTTGGCCTTCAGGTCGCTGTATTGGCTGGTTGCCCAGGCCATCTCCGCAGCGCTGTCGCCGTTGACGAAGACGAGCGCCTGTCGGACCACGGTGAAGTCGAGCGGGTTCACTGCCTGGCCCCGGCGAGCGATGTAGTTGCCCTTCTGGTCCTGCACGTCGTGCTCGATGACGATCGTCGGGTCATAGGCCCATTCGCGCGCTTCGGTCGCGGCAGTGATGCCGTCGACCGGCTTGGGCCGGCGCACGCGGGCTTCGGCACGGTGCGCGAACTCGGTGTTCATGCGATCGATGCCACCGGTCGCCTGCAGATGCTGGAGCTTGGCTTCCATCGTCGCGAGCAGATCCGGCTCGATGATCGGGAAGGCCTGCCCCGCCACGCCGTGGTCACGCGCGCGCGTCGCCGAGGTCAACGACACCGACAGGAGCGCGATGATCGCGACGGACTCCAGCGTCCGCTTCACAGGATCGGTTGCCCGACGCCGACGATCTTGTCAGCGCACGCATAGCCGATTGCGGCATAGCGGCTGTCGAAGCCGTCCTTGTGCGGACTGCCGACATAGTAGCAGCCCTGCGGGATCACACCGGTCGGACCCGCCACCAGCGTCTCGCCCGACTTGGTGACGGGCTTCATGTGGCTGACCAGCCTACCCGCGACGAACACGTCGGCGCCGCGGTGGACGACGGTGTCACCGGGCATGCCGTAGACGATCTTGCCGAACATCTGCTTCTTCGCACCGAAATGCCTGATGACCAGCGGCACGGCAGGGGGCACAAAGAAGACGTACTCGCCGCGCTTGGGGACGGCGGTCTTGTGGATCACGAACGCCCAGTTCGGCAGCGATTCCGACGCATTGATGAGCAGCGCGTGGGTGTCACGCCACTGCGTGATGGTGTTGAAGGCCATGCCGCCGGCGATGAACAGGCCGAGCGCCGCCCACAGCCGCTTGCGCGGCTTGAAGCCTTCGGCGGGTGCCGTCAGCGTGGTCGCGTTACTGGACACCGGGGCCTCCGAACGTCGAGACCGACGCCCCACCTGCGGACGGATCGACCGCCGCCACGTCCTGGCCTGCGGCCGGGACTGGCATGCCTGCGAAGGGGTTGGCAGCCGCTGCGACCGGAGCAACTTGCGCGGTCGCAACCGGCGCGATCGCCGGCGCGGTCGGGACCTGACCCTGCATCATCGCGCCCATCTGGGTGGGCGTCGCCGGCACCGGCGCCTTCATGCCCGAGGCATAGACCGCCTTGGCAACCTCGGCGGTGATGTCGGGCACCCCCTTGTTGAGGACCGCCTCGCCAACCATGACGATCTGGCCCTCGGCACCGTGGCGCTGAACCTCGGCATCCACCGATGCCAGGAAGGCCGTCATCTGTGCCCGAACCTGATCTGGCGGGGTCGCGCTGCGCGCCTGCGCCTGCACATATTCGCCGACGATCCTGGACAGTTCCACCTTGACGATACGCTGTGGCTTGTCGGCCGTCACCGTCCGGGTCACCCACATCGCCCAGACGAGTGCGACGAGGATAGCGGCACCGATGGCGAGCTGGCCCGCGGTGTAGCCGGCAAACACCGATTTGCGCTTCGGCAGCGCCACAGCGGCAGGGGTTGCGGCAGGGCGAACCGGCGTAGGCGAACGGGAATCGATCCCCAGATCATGGTCGATCGAGTTGTCATGAAAACCGAGATTGTCGCTCATGCGTGGCGCTCCTGGCGGCCAGCGTCACGCGGCAGGATGACGTGACGACGAAAGAAGATGATCGCGGCGCTGAGCACGATGTGAACCCCGCCGACGATCAGCTTGAACTGGTCGACGCGACCCGTGTCCGCCGACAGATAGCGGCTGGTCAGGTTCTGGACGTGGTTCATCATGCCATCGAGCGAAAAGCCGCCGATCGCGAGAAAGAAGAACACGAACAGGCCCCACGTCATCAGCAGGGTGGTGGTGAGGAAGCCCGCCATGTGCAGGCCAAAATAGAGGCCGTAGCCATAGTCGACCTTGCGGCCGGCACGGACGGGTTGAAGGACAGTTGCCATGGCTATCACTCCGCGGCGATCGCCAGCGGCTCTTCGGCGCTGGGATCGGTCCACTTCTCGGGGTTGTCGGGATAGGCGACCCGCTCGATCGCCTCTTCCATGGTCAGGCCCTGCGCTAACAGGTCATGGATCGCGGCGAAGGTGCGCGGCGACGACGAGTAGACCGTCGCCGAATACGGATCGAGGACGAGGCGGCCGACCGCCAGCGTGTCGGGCCCCTTGATCATCACGTCGGAATATTCCGAGCCCTGCCGCTTCAGCGAGCGGAGAAGCGCGTCGGTATAGTCGTCCATCTCGAAGCGATCGTGCTTCTTGAAGTCGGCGATCGTCTCCGCCTTCTGCTGCAGGATGACGAACCAGTCGCTGTTCTCGAGCGCCGCCTTCGACCCATCCGACTTGTAATAGTCGTTGAGGCTCTGGGTGGCGGTGATGAGCGATGCGCCGTACTTGCGACAGGTCCGGGCATAGGCTTCGATGAAGTCGGCCATCGAGCCACCCTTCAGCATCTGCCACGCTTCATCGAGCAGCAGCGCCTTGGGCACCGAGCGGTCTTCGCGGCGCATCGCCTGTGAGGCCATGAACATGATCGCGGTCAGCGCGACGCTGCGCAATTCCTCGCGCGACGACAGGTCGGACAGCTCGAACACGGTCAGCCGGTTCTTCAGCTCGAAGGAGACCTCACCCTCGAAGAAGCGGCCATAGGTGCCGCTCGACGAGAACGGTCGCATCGCAATGCCAAGGTCGATCGCGATCTGGTTACCGGTATTGTCCAGCGCGGCGATGACGTCGTTGATCGAGCCCTGCCGGCCCTTGGCCGCCCAGACCTCATTGATCGCGCCGTCGATGAGGCCACGCTCGGTGTCGTTCAGCTTGTCGATGTGACGGGCCATCTGGTTGACGATGCTTTTCAGCATCGCGAAGCAATCCATGAGGTAATCCTCATCGGTCTCCGCCAGCACCGGATCGATCATCGAGAACGGGTTGATGCAGAAGGCCGAGGACATCGTGAACTCGACGAAGGCGCCGCCCTGCAGCTTGCAGGAATGCTCGAACGAGCGGCCGTCATCAATCACCACGACCTTGGCGCCGGACCCGACCATCGACGAGCAAATCTCCTGGAGCGCGACCGACTTGCCCGAACCCGACTTGCCGAACACGGCGACGTTATGGTTGCCGGCGGTGTTCTCGAACGGCGACCAGAAGAAGGGCTGGCCGCGCCGACCGATCAGCATGAGATGTGGACTGTTGCCGCCGAGATATTCGCCTTGCAGCGGCATCAGGCTGGCGGCCGTCGTGGTCAGCACGGTGCGCAGCCGCTTCATGTTCTTGAGGTCAAAGGATAGGCCATTGGCCATCGTCATCGGCATCGCCGCGAGCAGGCCCTGGATCTGCAGATAGCGGTCGTCGAGCAGGTCCCAGCCTGCCGCCCGGTACACCGACTTCAGGATGCGCTCGTTGGCGTCGCCACTACCCTTGGGGCTGAACGAGGTGACCGAGTAGAACGCTTGCACCAGCTTCCTGCCTTGGCGAAGCTCATCCTTGACGAACCCCCACTCCTTCGACTGGTCGTGCAGCTGCGGCAGCATCCGTGCCGACTTGCTGTCGGCGAGGCTGGTGGTGCGCATGAACTTGCGGCCGGCGCGCTGGCCTGCGGCCTCCGCATCGGGGAAGTCGAGGCACAAATTGGTCGACACCGGGCAGGGCATGCGCAGCTTGTCGGCGAACATGTCGCCGATGAGCTTGGCCATGTCCCACGGTGCCCAGCGCTGCGGCAGGTTGCGCACCGAGAACGACCGGACGTCGAACGTGTCCGGGTAAATCTCGCCGATCTCGGGGGCGTTCTCGATCGTCTTGCCGGTCGGGCGGAAGCGCTCGGTGCGCAGCAGGATGCGATCCGGCTCGATCTTCATCTCGAGGTCGTGACGCACGGCCTGGTCGGCGATCGGGTCGAACGGATTGTAGGTGATCGTGTCGTCACCCGGCGCCGTGGTCGGCGAAGTGATGTCATCGATCCACGAGATGAGGCCCTTGGGATCGACCGCACGGGCGTGGACGCCAAGCGACTCCAGCGCCGAGATCATGCCTTCCATGACCGAGATGATTTCATCGTTCGACACCCGGCTCGATTCCGGGGTCGAATAGGACAGGCCGAGGCGGTGATTGCGCAGGCAGAAGGGAGCCGAGTTGGACAGCGACTTCCAGACGCCGCCCATCAGATACTCGGTGCGGTGCCGCGCCATGCGCTCGTAGATGCCCGACGCCGAATAGCGCGGCATGTACCACTGCGAGAGCTTCTCCGAGATCCGCGGGCTCATCCAGCCATGAACCTGCAGCGCACCCGGCGTCGGGATGCCTTCCGAGAGCAACTGCGCCAGCATCTCATGGCTCTGCTCGGTCGCGCCGATCATCGGCGTCGCCTCGAGGAAGAACCCGCGCGAGGCGCTGTTGTAGTAGAGCTTGGTCTTGGGATCGTAGCCCCGGTAGGGCAGCCAGTGGACGAACCGCGGCACCGCGGTGTCCGGGCGGCCATTCTCCGGCACCTTGGCGTCACCGAGGATGGTCGAGAGCAACCAGCGGAGGATGTTCATTGGTCCACTCCGGGGAATGAGGAGGCGTGTAGCACCGGCAGCGGGTTGGCTGACTTGGCTGCTTCACGGGCTTCCGGCTCGGCACGGGCAAGGCCCGAGCGTATCGCAGGATTGCCGGCGACCGAGGCGATCGCAGCGCGGCCTGCCGGCGTCGCGTACTTGGGCACGGCGATGCCGGACGTTGCCGAAACCGCGACAGGTGCCGAGATGGCGGCAGCGACCGGACGGACAGGCGCGGAGGAGGGAAGGGGCTTGGATGCGGTCGTCACGCCGACCGCGACGGGGGTGGTCGTGGCTGACCGGGCAGTGGCAGGCGCGGCGATCGACGCTTGCACGGCGGAAGCGATCGGGGCCGGTCGGCGCGGGCTCCGCGACAGCCGGCGTGCGACCTGATCCTTGATGTCGCCAACCGGGTCCGCCTGCGCGCGGGCGGCCGCAACCGCGGCAGCGCTCGGCAGGTCGGGATCGACTACGGTGTCGCCATCCGCGACCACCGGCTGATCGGCGCGGTCGATCGCGGCGAGCAGCGTGTCGCCACCCGTCGCGGCACGCACCTGTGCCGGTGTCGTCGCGACCGCATTGCTGGCCAAGGCCTGCTGCCAATCGCCCAGCTCAACCACGGCATGAACCGCAGTCTGTTCGTGCAACCGACCGGCCGCATCGATCTGTGCCGGGAAGACGATGCGCAGCACCCGCTCCTGGCTCCGCGCCGGAGCGACGGCAGCGGTGTCAAAGCCACGGCCTTCCGTGCGTGGCGCGGTGTACGGCCCGGCAGGCGTAATCAGGCGATCGCCATCCTCGCCGGAAATCAACGCCAGCGCGCGATCGTCGATGAAGGAGCTGGGCGCGCAGATGCCGTCAGGAGCGCGACACGAGAAGCTGCCCTTCACATTGCCATCGAGCGTGGTGCAGCCGCTGACGGCGGCACTGCCCGCGAGAACAGCGAGGAGGAGGCGGGCGCGGCTCACGACTTGCTGCCCGCGATGAAGGCAGCGGTCAGCTCGGCCGAGCGGAAGCCCTCCATGACCGCGCCATCGCCGCGCACCAGCACCGGCGTGCCAAGCAGGCCGTTCGCCTTGGCGAAACGCTCATTGGCGTCGAGGCCGGAGGTGTCGCAGCTTGCCGAGGCGCCGAGCGGCTCGCGGGCATAGGCGCTGTGCAGCGCCTTCACGCGATCCTTGGCGCAGTAGACCTGGTTGGACAGCGCGCGGGTATTGAGGGCCGAGATCGGCCGCTCGACCACCCGCACGTTCAGCGACACCAGCGCATTGCTCAGCGCCTTGCAGTAGCCGCACTCGAAATCGCTGAAGACGGTGACTGTCTTGCCTTGCGGGTTGCCCCAGACGATCGCGCCGTCCTTGGGCAGACCATCCAGCGACAGCTGCTTCGGTGTCGTCGGAACCGCCGGACGATCGCCCCTGGTCAGCAGCGCGTCGCCACGATCGGGCGCGGCGTTGGCCTTGGCGGCTCCGCCAACCAGCGTGTCCGGGTTGATCTCGAGGAGGCGGGTCGCGGTCAGGTCCTGACGCGTCTCCATGTCGTAGACGCGACCGATGACGAGGTAACGACCGGAGCGATCGACGTAGAACAGGTTGCTGCCGGCAGTGACCTCACACAGGCCATCGACGACGGCGCAATCGACCTTGGACACCTGCGTCTTGGGCAGACGGGCCTTGAGACGCTCGGCAACCTTGGTGTCGCCGGCACTGCCGAAGTTGGCGGCCATCGCCATGCCGGCGAAGGCGGACGCGCCGGCAAGCGCGCCGACGACACTGGTGAACAGCGCGCTCCGGACGCGCCGACGCGGGTTCTCAGTTGCGGACATACACACCCTCCAGGAAGACGATTTCAACGTCGACGCCGGTCGGCATTTCGATGACCGGCTGGTACTGCTCGGCGCGCTCGATCAGGTACTTGCCGAGGTCCTTGCCGGACTCCTGCGCACCGCCACCCAGTGCGCGCAGGCCTACGTTGCCGAGGTTGGGCGTGTGATTGAGGCTACCCGAACCATTCGCACTGATGGTGGCGACGGGAGCATTGAATGCTTGGTTGAGCGCGCTACCCGCCCCGCCAACGAGGCCGGCGAAGAATGCCTGCATCGCCAGCGAGCCTTCGCGGCTTACCACCCGGCCGCGCACGCCGGTCTTGCCGCCAAAGGCGATGAAGCCCTTGACCTCGGACTCCGCGTAGCGCCCACCCGGCTGCGGGCAGGTCATCTTCTGGAGCTTGATGTAGACCTTCTCGCTCGACAGATCGCCACGGGCGGCGCCGTTGATGAGGCAGCCCTGGATCTTGGTCGTGAGGAGCTTGCCGTTCTGCAGCACCGAGCGCGCCGGCCCGGTGATACGCAGCACCACCGGCAGCGGATCGGCCTGGCTGTTGACGCCGGCCGAGGCATCGACGCCGACCACGACCTTGGCACTCGCGAAGCTGTTCGCCGGCAGGTAGTTGGGGCTGTCGGTATAGACCGTGCTGCCCTTGGCCACCTTGGCAGCCGGACCGGTCTCGGCCGAGCCGAACGAGACCATCTTGACCTCGCTCAGGCGGGCGGGCGCTGGGGCGATGCCGGGGACAGCAGCACCGGGATTGCCGTACATGGCAGCACTGCCCGGGCCGTACATTGCCTGTGGTCCCGGCGTCGGCGCCGGTGCCGCTGTCCGCTCGTTGACCTGCCGGCGCAGCTGCTCGTTCTCGGCCTGGTAGGCGGAGACGACGCGCGTACCGTCCTGCGACATCGAGGTGTTCTGCGCCCGCAGCGCATCGACCTGCTCGGAGAGCTGCGCGAGGCGGGCATTGGTGCCGTCGACGCCTTTCAGCTGGTTCTCGGTCGACTGGAAGCGGTTCTCGGACTGCGCCATCCACTCCTGCTCGGACTTGGTCTTGTTGGTCATGTCGCTGACCGAGACCGTCTTCTTGTCCGCGCTGTCGGGGTCGATCTTCTTGACCGCGTCATCGCCGCCGAAGATCCAGAAGGACGACGCGACCAGCACGACGCCGCAGCCGGCCGCGAGCTTCATCTGCTGCTTCTTGCGGGTCTCGATGTTGCCATCGAGTTCCGATGCGACCGGCGACACACCGTCAGCGTCGCCGGCTTCGGTCGCGTCGAGGGCTTTGCGCTCACGTGAGAAGATGTTCTTGAGGCCCATGGCTTAGTTTCCGTTCCGCGAGACGAGGTAGGCGGTCGTGACCCGGCCGGCTGCGAGCCTGGGCTCGGCGATCGACACCGCGAGCGCGCTGGCTGGCGCCACGCTGGCCTCGGTCAGCGTCGCCTCGGCGGTGCCCTTGTTCTCGATGCGCAGGACGCGGCCGGTCATCGCCTCGCCGCGATACTCCGCGATCATCTGCACCTTGAGGTTGCCGACATAGACCGGCTTCAGCGAGCGCTGACGCATCTCGAAGCCGTCGACCGACTTGTTGGCGTACATCGCCTGCACCAGCGTCACCGCGGCTTCTTCCGGCGTGGACGTCTGGGCGACCTTGGTGGTGGTGCCGGCTTCCGCGGCATCCGCCTTGGCGATCGCGGGGTTCGAGACGAACACCTGCACCGCCTGGTCGCCGCTGATCCGGCACTGAAACTTGTAGACGTAGCCGCGCTTGCTGGTCCCGAAGAACGACAGCACCTGCCGACCGAAGCCCTCCGGCACCGACAGGTAGATGTCGCCGCGCACCGGCTCGTTGACGACCGAAAAGTCGTCCGACGGATTGCCGGTGTTGATCTTCGAGACCCCGGCGAACTCGTCGCTGACGAGGCTGATGCGGGTGAGGTCCTTCGAGGAGGCGGTGCAGGACACCTGCGCGCCGTCCGAGGCCATCAACGTCTGATCGCCAGCGGCAAAGGCCGGGCTTGCGAAGACGAAGACCGCAACCGCGATCAGGGCCAAGCCCGCGAAGCGGCTCAGGCAGCAGAAGGTGCGGGTGGAGAGGGCAGTGCCGAGCGCGGCACTGCCAAAAGCGTAGATCGCGGTCACATCGCGGCTCCCGGTCGGGTCTTGGGTTGGACCATGCTGAAGCCGACGAGCTTCAGGGTCATGCCGGCATATTCCCAGTCGTAGACAAAGGTGCGCTGCTCGGACGAGACGATCTTCTGACCGATCACCGTGTTGAGCTTGCCGGACACGGTCGATTGGAGCGCCTTGGGATCGATCTCCATGCCCTCCAGCGTGAAATACTGCGACATGCTCGAGCCGCGCTGTTCGTCGACGATCTTCAGAAGGTCGGCCTTGATCGCGCCCTGCGACTTGGGCGACACGATCGCGAGGACCGACTTCATCCAGTAGTCGAGGCTCGACGGGGTGCGGTTGAGGGTCAGCACCGCGGTGTCACGGGTGATGAGTTCGAGATATTCGCGCGATACGCCCGACGTCGACAGCGTGACCGGCGAGCCAAGCACCGGCTGCAGCACGATCTCGCGGCTGCGCGTCGCCGACATCAGGAGGAGCAGCGCAACCACGCCGGCGAGGACCAGCGCGGCGATGCCGAGGAGGTTGCGCTGGCGGAGGACGCGCTGCGATTGCGCGTGCTGGTAGGAGAAATCCATGTCAGCCTACCATCAGTCGAAGATAGGAAGGTGGCGTGGCCTTGAGCGACGGGAAGCCGCCCGGCAGATGCCAATAGGCCAGATGGATCAGCCACGAAGTCGCCCGCCCAGCTTTGGCTCGCCGGAGCCCCCACCAACCCAGGACGGCCAGGCCTATCCCGATGACGATGTGCTGAGACAGGATCCCCCAGGTGAAGGGGATGACCATCGCGAGGAACTCGTCGAGCGTCCAGAACCCGATCAGCTCAGGGTCGTCGAGATGCGATGGGATCACGTACTTATCGGCTGACATCACGCCACCTTCAAAGACGGTGCCGGCGAAGCTGCTATCAACGCCGGCACCGGGTCGGGTCAGATGGTTGCGGTGACGGTCGAGGTGACGATGGGGATACCGGTGCCGGCACCGACGCCCACGCCGACCGGGATTGCGACCTGGCCGAGCGAGAAGCGACCCGAGGCCAGACCGACGACACCGCCAGCCAGCGACAGCACGGTGATGATCTTGCCGCCCGAACCTTCCAGGAAGCCGGTGAAGGCATTCAGCGCGGTGTTGAACGTGGCGTCCGCACCGGCCAGCGCTGGGGTGGCGAGGACTGCGGCCGCGGCTGCGGCACCGATCACCGCCAGGGCGGTCGTCTCGGCACGACGGCCGATCTTGAGCATGGTCTTCATGATAGGAGTCTCCTTCGATCGAGCGCATTTCGGTGCGCCCAAAAGAAGGCTGGATCGTCCGCTGCGGTTGGGCAACGCGGACTGGACGAAGCCTCAGCTTCGCCTGTCTTTTTTAGCGTTTAAGTGACTGTCCTAAAGGCAAAAGAGTATATCTGACCCGGCTAAGCGCCACGTTGACCCAAATATGAGACACAGTGGCACGAATGTGAGACACTGCGGCTCGAATACGGGTCATGGTGACTCGCATTCAGAATGGTGAGGTGGAAGAGGGGCCAGAGTGGAAATTCATACACTTTCCCTTTCGTCAGGCATCGGCCTGTTTTATCCAGGCCAACGTCACCTATCAGGGCAAAAATTCTATAAAGCGTGAGTGCTTTAAGGCGATTAGGTAATTGATCCATGCTGAATCAAGAAAGAGAATGTGAAATTGACGTATCGGAATTTTATTTCCGCTTGACGACCGAGAGTATCCGCCTGTTCTCTAATAAAAACCGAGTGTTATCTGGCTTTCAAAAACTCGTTGATGATCGAGCAGATGTGGCCAAAGAATTATTGAAATATTACCCGGCCAGTGATTTGCGAGAGCATTTGGCAGTTATCCCAACAGATGGAGAGATACCGCTCAGATTCAGCATTTTGGAATCAAGCGCAGCCTCAATCGACGCTGCTGCGGTAATGCTTCAGCAGGTGTTAGACCGATCGATTGATTTCGCCGATGCTCTTTCTCTTATAATGTATGACCTTATAGTGGATGAAGCCAAGACCGAGGTGCTTACGAAATTAGGACTCTCGCCGGAACAGGCCGAACGATACCGTCGAATACTGAAAAAACCCCCGTCTAATGTTGTCCCATTCCGATAGAAATGGAATCAGAACGATTTTAGCCTCATAGATTAATCAATTTTTTGCTAACGGAAGGTTGCAAATCGGGGCTCTTTGAATAACCGTTCAAGGGGATTTCCAGGAGGTACAGCGTGGGGGCTCTCAAAAATGAGACCGGGGTGGATGCACAGGTATCTCAAGCTCCGTATACAATCGCTGACTATATCAACGTTCGGGCTAAGGCAGATGGGCTGAGTCAGCGAACTATCGCGACAAACACCGGTTACAGCAGAAGCAGAATAAACCGTATTCTTCGCGAAGAAGATCGCCTTCCAATTAGCATCATTGAAGCAAATACCATCCTCTCTTCGATGGGGGTCGGACAGCTGGAGGTCGCACTCGCCAACGAAGTTATTCAAAATAATACGCCTATAGACGCTGATGGAATGTCGGTGATATTATCTTTGATTGCCGTTATGGTGGATGGTCTGCCTACAAAAATTGCATCTCTGTTGGAACTGATTGAAGGGCTAGAATCTTCAGATATTCGCAAAGAGCACGGTATTCGGGTACGCAATGCTATCTTCGATATGTTGAAAGCGCTCTATACCGATCTGACCGATCGCAAAGATGAACGTATCGACTACACAAAATTCTAAGCTGATGGAATGGTTTGCCGTGGGCTTTCCGTACCAAACTTAGGACAGTGACGCTCGCGGCGCCCCACCGGCTATCATGCCCTGTTCTCTCTTATCGAAAATCCACCCAACAACTGCTCTGGCTATGTAGGAGGGGAGAGGGGTAGGGGTGGTGAGATCAAAGCGGTGGCGTAGCGATTCCCCCGAGCCGCCTCCGTAGCGAGTGTAGTCGAAAGCACGAAAATTGGTTCGCCAGCACCCCGTCAGGCCTCAAATGCCCACCGTGGGAGGGTGAAGTTCGTGCTTTCGACTACACCCTTCGTGCTTTCGACGACACTCGGTGGCTACGGAGACCTAAGGGCCGTAAATGGGTCTCCCGGACTGGTTATCGACCCCAGCTGCCGGAAAGGATCAGAATGACAGACAAAGCCAACATCCAAGGCGATCTCTTCACCTTCGATAGCCCGCTTATGAGCGGGGTTCAGGGTGAGCGATCCCTCATGGCGTTCCCTTTTTTCGCCTTGGCAAAGACGGCGTGGACAAAACCACTGATCTATAAGACTGATTTAGTCTCGATAGAAATCGGACCCGGTCCAAAGGGGATCGCTACAATATACGATAAGGAAATATTACTTTACATAGCAAGTTTAATGGTCGCAAAAATTGACGCTGGCCAGCCTGTTTCTCAAGACTTTTATTTTACAGCTAACGATCTTTTTCGAGTTACAGGCGTCAATAGTTCTTCCCGGTCATACAATCGCCTATCTGACGCGTTAGAGCGTTTGCAAGGAACTCAAATCAAGACTGACATTGAAGCGGGTGGTGAGGGCGAGTCGGGATTTTTCTCTTGGCTGGAATCTGCAAAACTTCATTATACTAGAAATAAAGAGGGTGAGCGCCGATTGAAATCTGTAAGGGTTCGGCTGTGTGATTGGTTATTTAGAGCAATACTTCGTGATCGACATGTTTTGGAATATGCACCAGCATACTTTCAGCTTGGCCCTGTAGAAAGACGCCTTTACGAAGTCGCTCGTTCCTCTTGTGTTGACGGTCCTAAAGTCACAACCTTAGAAGAATTACGCCTTCAGCTCGGTTATCAGAGTGCCGCGAGGCAGTTTAAGGTCATACTAAGGGGTGTTATAGAGAACAATACGATCCCAGGATTTACGTTTTCTATTGAAAAGCCTGCACCAACTAATGGTGTAGCGTCAAGAAAAGTAGATGCCGAGATCGTTAGGATCGTCCCCAATGCGAACGCGAGCCGTACAGCAGGCCACCGGCCGGCTGATCGACTCATCACCTGATACCACCATTCGCAGCTGTCGTCCGTTTTTGGGTGTGAACGAAAGGCCCAACCGCGGCTTTGAGTGTAGTTGAAAGCACGAACTTCAGCCTCAAATGTGGCTGACAGCCCGGACCACCGCTTCGAGTGTAGCTGAAAGCCCGAATCACGGCGTTGATCGTAGCCGAAAGCCCTAACCACGACTTTGAGTGTAGTTAAAAGCACGAACTGCCGCCTCGAGTGTAGTCGAAAGCACGAGTTTTTTTCGGGCAGCGTAGTCGAAAGCACGAATCGTTAATGTTTCAACGCCGGCGCATCTCGGCCACATTCGTGAGAGAGCCTTTCGCTTAGCGCGAGAGGAAAACGGGAATCGGCTGTGACCACTTAAAGAAATGCCCGGCCGAAGCCGGGCACCCTAGATTCGTTATGTCCACGCCGGCAAGCGTGAACGGGAACAAGCAGTTCTCATGACATAGCGGCTCTCGAACCTTGGTTCAAGGGAGCGCGTTTCGCGCCACGCTATCGCTTTGCCTGGTCCGGCCTCCATCAAGGAGGAAGGCAATGGAAGCTATTACCTTTGGAGGGGCGCTTGCGAGCGCCCTGTCCGGAATGCCCGTCAGGTCGAAGCCTGCGCGGTCTGGTGCTGTGCGTCGCACTGGCGTTCCCGTTCTACGGGGCAGCATCGAAGCTGGTACGTTCGAGGAGAGCTTTTTCGCGATCCCCGGCTCCGGTGAAACCGACCGTTTGCTGAATGCCGCCCGCAAGACCCTTGACGCCGCGAGGGGGCTGCGCCGGATAGCACGCAAGGCCGAACGCAAGCTCAGCGTCGCCGAGCGCGCGATCGCCGCGTTGCAGGCAAGCATGGTCCGCGTGTTCGAGGAACTGTTGACCTTGGCCCGCCTCAACAAGGGCAAGGTTTTTCCGACCTACGAATATCTCGCCGAGCGGACCAACTACGGTCGTGCGACCATCACCCGCGCCCTGTCGGTGCTGGAGGATATAGGCTTCATCGTGCGCCAGCGCCGTTTCAAGCGCATCGCTGGCGAGGGCCGTGGTCCCCGCTACGTGCAGACCTCAAATGCCTATCGGCCGCTGCTGCCCGCCCGCGTACTTGCGATCCTGCCCCGCTGGATGCGGCCGGCACCGGTTCCGGTTGACGCCGAGGAACATCAGATCGAACAGATCGAGGTCACGAAGGCGATGCTCGACACGCTGTCGTGCAAAGAACTGGCGGAAGCCACGGTCAGCGGCCCGCTCGGCCGGATGCTGGCTCGGCTCGGTGCCGGCGTCGATCGCGCTGAACGTGAGGCTCACAATGGTTCGGAACCGCTAACGGATTCATTAAATATACGGCAAACAGAGTTGGCCTGAGACGGCCAACGCGTACCTTGCTGGAGAAGCCCATAGCCACAGGCGAAGAACACCAACCGCTAGCGACCAAACGAAACGTCAGGAGTGTCGGCTCACGCCGCCACAATGCTCCCCGAGTGGAGCACGCGGATTCTGTTGCCCTCATTCCAACCTGTTGCGATCGTGGCGGTCTCTGGATCAGAACTGCGTCATCGCGGCTATCCGCGTGTACCCTTGTGGCAAGGTCGAGATCGTTGAGGGCGACCCCGGTGGCGACGTCAGGCGTGACCAGTTGGCGATGATGTTGGTCACATAGGCTTGTGTCTCGGTGATACGCGGAACCAGTCCATTCCTGATCCTCCCCGGTCCCGCATTGTATGCGGCGAGGGCGAGGTGGACCTGCCCGAACCGATCAAGCTGTTGGCGGAGATAGCGGGCACCACCGCGCATATTCTGGAGCGGATCGTAGCGATCGACGCCAAGGCCGACCGCGGTGCCGGGCATCAGCTGCGCAAGGCCGTAGGCGTTGGCGGTAGACGTCGCGATCGGATTGTAGCCGCTTTCCCGGATGATCATCGCGTCGAACAATCCGGTCGGGATGCCCTGCTCGCAGGCGACCGCGCTCATCATTCCGTAATAGGCTGCCCGGCGTGCCTCGGCACCGCGACCAAGGAAACCCGACGGCTGATACGCGAGCGGCGCGCAGCCGGGCTTGAAGGGCACCTGCTGAATGGGGCCGATGCCACCACGCAGCCAACCCGGGACCGGGATCGAGGAGAACGCCGCGACGATCGCCGGCTCCCTGGTGACCGCAGCCGGCGAGACTACCGCTGCCGCCATCTCCTGCTGCATGCGAAACTGCACATACCGGCGACTTAGATCATGGACCGCGAAGGACGCCGGCAGGGGCGGGGCATCAACGGCCGCCAGCGGCGCTGCACTGTCTGGCCTTGCTGACACTTCCTCGACCGGAGCCGTGCCTGTCATGGAGATAAGCTGCACCTTGCGGAGAGGACTCCGTTTCGGCGCGGCAAGCGCCTGCGAGCCGACGATAAGACTGGCGCAAAGGCCAACAACAGCGACTGGATAACGCACGGAAAACCCCCAAACGACGTGGTATCCAAGAGTTGAGGTCCGGTAGTTAGCGCTTGTCAAGACCACCAGACCTGCCGAAACTGGCTCAAATAAGCGCCTCAAGGTCATTGGAACATGTGGTTGATCCACCGCGATACCGATGGAAACAGCCGAGACCGGATCCGGCTACCACCACCTTTGCGCGAGGCGCTGGTGCGGTGGTACGTCGGCGAGGGCTCGTATCACGACGAACAGGCCGGGGTGACACTGGTCCAGAATGCCCGGATCGGCGAGCGCTGGATCGCCTGTGATTGCCTCGGCACCGAGGAGGCACCCCCGATCCTGACGCCGGCTTACCTCTCCGAGGCCGAGACCTATTACCTCCGTCGGCTGACCAGCAACAAGCGTCCCGAGCATCGTCCCGACTGCCCGTTCTTCCGCGATCAGGCCACCAACCGCCTCACCGAGGTTCGCACGCGCAATACGCCGACCGATCCGCCTTCGGGGTTCTTCGAGGTGCTGCGGCCGGCGCCAGAGAAGCTCGCGCAACGTCCCGAGGACGATGCCCTAGACGACCGCACCCGCAACGCCTCGACGCCGCGGCTTGCCCGCCTGCTCTGGCGGCTGCTCGACAATGCCGGCTGCAATCAGATCGCGCCGCTCATGCTCGGTCAGGAATGGTCGATCAAAGAAGAATTCGGGGCGCTCGGTCGCGCGGCCGCCAAGATCGAGATCGCACCCGGCATCGAGCTGGCCCGCGCCTTCTGGACACATGCGCGACCGCTCGAGACGAACGTAGTTTATGGCACGCTGCGCGTGCTCGCCCCGAGATGGCCGAAGACCCATGCGCCCCAGGGCTTCGTGGCGCTCTACGCCAAGACGATCAAAGGCAACGAGATCCATGTCCCTGACGGTGACCCGATCCGGATTGCCACCCGGGTCCAGTCACCCTCGATCCGGGGCAACCGCATTGCCGGCCCCTTCATCGTCCTGGTCGTCGCCGGTGAGTATCCGGAGGCGCGTGGCTATGCGCCGCTGCGCGCCTATGCCCAGCCGATTCACAGCGGCCGGATGTTCGTGCCGGTCGAATCCGACTTCGAGCGTAAGACCCTGCGCGCCATCCTTGCCGCCCAGCGCGAACTTCACGTCCAGGGCGTCGACGTCGCGATCGGCAAGCCGCTGTTCGATACGATGACGCCGGATGGTCCCTGCCGACCCGACTTCATGCTGGAGGCAAGGTCGCGGATGACAGGTGAGGTGAAGACGTTGGTGGTGGAGGCAATGGGGTTCGATAGCGACGACTATGAGGCGGCAAAGGCGGTCACCCATCCCCGCATGAAGACGCTTGGCGACCTCATGACCCTCGATCCATCCGAAGTGGAGCAGGATATCGCCGTTCGGAAGATCCTGCGGACGCTCGATATCTGACTGTTCGGCTCCGGTTCGTGGCTTCCCGGGAAAGTGGTCCGTCCGCGAAATAGTTGGAAATGCTGCGACGGAGCGGCTGCCCTACGTACTTTTTAAATTAGAAATGCTCCACTAAAAAAATGGAAACTGCGCCATTGTTGTAGGCCATCGGCCATCTGGCAGGGATCGTTACATAAACGAACCCAGGCGCACCCTAACGACCCTACACTCCCTCAACGCCCCGTTGAGCGTCCCGTTTTTTATCGAATATCGGGAAATCGCCCTTTTCAGATGACACGCCACAACGCGGGCGCATCCCGACGATCGCCATCGAATAGTGCGCCCCCATGCGGAGCCAGTTCTGCTTCTGCCAGTGCGATAACGGGACCATGATCGCCATCAGCGAACAGCGCTCGAAAGGCACTATCAAATCTGCTCGCTAAACCGGCATCTATCCTTGCCAGAAGGCGCGGTGCCCATTTTCCAGTCCCGTTCCAATGCCCCCGACCGCGTAAGGCAATTTCTACGAGCTTGGCGTGAAGCATGGCTCCTATCGCCATAGCTTCGCTCGGAGTCCGATCGCCACGGAGATCATCAACCGCGTCCGTGATCTCGTACCGCAATGCATTCAATGCGGTAGCCGACAGCGGCATTGGCCCGCTCGCCAGGCGAGCCGATATGTTTGCGCGCAGGGTTTCAGCCCGGTCCTGATCCCGACCGATGGCAGTGCCCTCCACGATCATGTTGAGGATGCTGGGGCGGCCCCGCGCCACGTCCTCGTCAACGAACCAAGCCAGCGTCTCGGGATCGTGGACGAAGGCTTCAATCGGCACACCATCGACAATGAAGGATTCCCGTCGCGCCGCGTCGAGCCGGTCGAAGACGACAACCAGGTCTATGTCGGAAAGGTAGGTGCCTTCCCCACGCATGATGGATCCGGCGGCATAGGCGAAGGTCGCACCGGCATAGCGGGTGTGAAAGACAGCTTTGGCGATCGACAGCGCCTCCGCCGGCGTGGAGCCGGTTCGTTTCATCATGAGATAGCCCTACTTACGTAGATACGGGACGTGCAATGCCACTTGGGAACGGGCAGTGAGATAGCCGAGCCGTTCTCACGAGGATCAAGAAACAGGAATGGCTAGCCGATTGGCTCGGTGTGCGAAGGCGCACGGTAGAACCGCCGCCAGACAACGATCGGGACGGCGATGAGGACGAAAAGCATCAGGCCGCCGTAGGCCCAAGCATCGCCGGCTCGGTGTTGTAGCAAGGCAATAGCTATCATGCAGGGCACGGCGAGGATCGGTGTCACCTTCGTGGACCACCAAAGGCCTGCGCTCCACTTTGCTTGGAACCACGTATGCTTGTCACGACCTAGCAGTACGATCGTTGCGGCCACCTTCAAACCTAGCAGCACGACGATCGCCCAGCTGAGCGCGTCGATCGTCGTAGAGAATCCGAAGGTCATCGCTGAACCATGCCGTCAACTGCCGTGGCGGGGAAGCCGACACTTCCCGGAGGGATCGAGTTTTGGGAATGTCCGGGTTTGGTGGGTAAGCGACGGTCCGCTTTCGGCCGAGAACGAGCACGGAGCCGCCGTTCAAGGTATGCCGTGCAGGCGATCCTTCTCGGTCCCAGGTCTTGCGCGAATGCTAGTGAAACCGGCTTTCCGAACGGCACGTGTAGCGTCTCGGATGCATCGAACCGGCGTATCGGAGGCCGTTAGGATTTCAGCGCCTCTCCCAACTTTATAGCCGTCCCGCATCAACGCGTCGGCAAGTTGGTGGAAGTCCAGACCGGTATCAGTGAGCCAGTAGGTGCAACTGCGCCGATCTATGGAAACCCAGACGCGATAGCTTTGGGAGAAATCCGCTTCGTTGACGGGCGTCAGGGCGGCGGTAGCGAAAAGGGTGGCGAGCAGCATCAGCGGCGAAGGTTGCACGCACCGTTGGTTGCCGCAATCTGGATCGACGCCGGCCCCTCGCGACGTCTCGAAGTGGGCGCTTTTAGCTGGGCCGCTTTTCGCTTCCGCTCTGCGGATTGCCAATGTCGCAACGTGGTGGTGAGCGGAACGGCGGCTTTTGGAAGGCAGATGGCGTTAGGCGACATCGCTGGCGCTGCCGCCGTTCTCGAAAGCGATCGAGAAATGGGAAAGGCGACAAATCTAGGTAGCCATGACTAAACCTACTCCCCTCGATCATTACGTTCTATCAGTTGGCTGGAGGAGCCGAGGCCGCGTTCCTCTCGAAATTTACGCCGTTGGGCAGCAGCCACATCTTGTGATCGCGGATATCCAGAATCACGCCGCCAGCCGCTTTCAACGCCCCCATGCCGATCAGGCCGTCACCAAATTTGGCTTTCACGTCGCCGACCATGACCGGAAAGTCATTGAGGGTCAGAGGTCCCACTTTAGCGGTCGACGTTATGCAACGCTTTCCAGGAACGCGGCTTCCATCCGCGATGGCCGCGCCGTCATCTGAACATTGGGATAGGTTTTTTCCGATCCGTGACCATGCCTGGGGTGAAATCAACATGGTAATCGAAGCTCCCATATCGATAGAGAGCGTAAGAGGCTGACCGTCCACTTCGATGGCGACTTGAGGAATCCATTTAGCCGACGCATTGGCCAGCAATGTCATGGGCTTCATCGGTATGGGTGTTTGCCCGCTTCGGACGATCCGCATCTTCGCCGGCTTTGACAAGACGATCACGGCAAACGTGTGGTAGAAATCTGCGCCCATGACCATGCCGATTTCGCGCCCCATTGCTCGCGAAATACCTGCCAGGTCGGCCCCGACGAGTACCGGCAGCGTCGTGTCAAACTGCCCCTCGACAGAAACGGATACGTTGCGCACACGATGCGCATCCATACCCTTTCCTGCGGTTATCCTGCCGGCTACATCTCGGTCGACACTAAGCTTCGCCTTTGCTGCAAAGCCCAGATCGACAACGGTTCTTTGCGCTCCATTGTCGGCAAGAACCCAAGTGTCCTGTCCGCCGACCTTCGCGCGGAAAATCGTCAATCCCTGCACGGATTCGTAGTCGATAGGCTTGCGCAATTCGGGCGGCGGCACCCGATAGGTAGGTGCCGGCGGGCTTTGGGGCTTTGCGACCGGCGTCGCCGGAGCCGGCTGCGTAGCCTGTAACGCGGTCAGTACGGCCCATAAAAATGGCGGCACGTAGTCCCTCCCCTAGATCAATTGCCTAGAGCATGACCAATGCTGTGCTGGTACGCAAGGAGCCGGAAAATGCTTTCCCGAAAACGAACCCGTAGCGAGACACGCACCGTGGTGATCGCACGAGCTAACCGTCTGGCCCATCTCCTTCCCAAAAATTTCTCCCGATTGCTCTTATCTGAAATTGCCGGTCGGAGATGAGAAAACGGGAATGATCGCCCTTAAAGAATGGCTGCTTTGGGGATCACGGGTCGACGCCCTGACAGACCACAATTGGGCGACAGCGGAAGGGCCGCTTTCGGGGGCCAGAATGTCGCGATCTGGTGGTCAGCTGCCGTTCGCGCAACAGCCAACACCTAAGCGATCCCGTCTACGCCGAAATAAACGATCCTATTCCAATGGGGAGCGAAGTAGGCGGTGAACCTGCAACTTCCAGCGTCTGTAACAATGGTATCCGTGAAAACCGATGATGCATCCTTCACGATGTCATCGCACAGTCCAGTGATACGGACGTGCCTGACGGCAGCCTTCGATTGGTCGCCTACCCCCAGTTCTTTCATGCTAATTTTCACTCCCTCGTACAGGAAGTGATAGCTGCTAATACCACTCCAGATTTTCGGGCGCCAGCCCTCAGACCACATCGCGCTCATGCTGGTCTGTTTAGCTGGATGGGAGACTTGCAAATACGCCAGCAGCGCCTTCTTACCCGCCAATGCTTGCCGATCAGTGATCGCCCATTGCGCCGCTGGCCCGTCCGCTCGCGGCTGGGCAATGTGGTCTCTTGCACCAAGACTTGCCGGATCGGTGATCGACAAGCCGAGAAAAGCTAAGACCAGCATGGTGCACCTTTCGAGACGTTGCCTCTATGTAGCGGAAACACGAACGTCCGGAAGTGGGCGGGAGCCGTCCGACAGCTTTCCTGCCCGATAGCGGTTCGTCGGCTTTCGGGTAATTCGGTCGGCTTGGAGCCGCCGGAACGGCACGACGTGGTGGCTAAAAGACGGTCCGCTTTTGGCACGGTGAGCGCCTAAGCGGACATGGCACGGCAAAGCCAGTTTCTTGGAATAGGATGGTGCCCCCAAGTGATGCGGCGTTCCTAAATCGTAGATAGTGAAAACTCAGCGCTCATATAGATGTATTCTGTCTAACCCTTGGATTTTGCTAGCTAATAAAAGACTATTGAGCTCATCTGACACTGTGAAGCTAAAGTATATATCAGCGCTCCACCACGCATGCCAGCTTGCCGTTCGCGTACGGTTTATTGTTATATTTCCCCTTAGCCCATCGGGCGAAGGCGGCTCTATTCTACCTGTCGGATTTCGCCTTAGCGTTGTGCGTTCGTCATCAATCTGATCGGTTGCGACGTGGCCCAGAACTGCGACGTAATATTTCTCCGCAGTCGGCGTGCCATTCTTGAGAAATGTTGAAACATGCACAAACTGATGAATATCAGGCTCCACCTGCTCGATCAGCGATCTGATCGTATCGGAGATTGCCCAGCCGCCAATCGTAAGAAAGTCGGGTGGGGATTTTGTAGACGATAGTATGTATGCTTGCTTTGGGAACAATTCCAATGGGACCTTTAGACCCTGTTGTGTAACTGATCCGCCAAAAGGCGTTCTGCCCTTTGGGTCCTCAAACCGATATTTGAGGCGCGCTTGGTGCACATCCTGACTGTCAGGAACGGTCTTCGTTCCGACGATCCAGCGCGCTAGCGGTTTCGGGTGGATGATCCAAGCCATGAGTGGATGTTGCCTAAATGTGTTGTGCATTCCGGCGATTACATAGCGGAAACTAAAACCCCCTTAGCGAGTCGGACACGGGGAAAATGGGAAAGATCGCGCTGATCGAACGGCAGCGTCCGGGCTCGCGGATCGTTCACCTAAACATCCGACATTGGGCGCTACTCGCCGGGCGGCTTTTCCTCCCGATAGCTGCCAGTCAATCATATGATCGGTAGGGACGGCCACGCCCACGTTCATGGGCGGTTTGGTGAGGTAGTCGTGTCTCAAATCGTTTGAGCTGTTTCAAATGATCTGGGTCGAAGCGAACCGCACGTCGTAACCAATATCTGCAGGACGCGAGGTCACCTCGATTGAAAGCGTCCATGGCGAGGTGTTGCGCGGCATACTCATAGCCACCCCTATGCGCTCGATAATACAGGCCAGCCCTGCTGAATTGGTCGGCAACCCGTCCCTCCATAGCGAAGGTGTCGCCAAGCGTGACCATTGCCGAAAAGTCGCCGCCCAATGCGAGATGCCACAAGATGGGCACATACAAACCATTCCCGTGCTCATCCTTGATCGACCAATACCGCTTCCAAAGGGCATCGCGTTTCGCCGGGCTATTTCGTGCGATCATCCATTCAAACTACACTGCGGCTTCGAGATCGCAACGTCCGCTTCTGGGCGGCTCCTGCCAGTCCGTTTTGCCGGCCAAAATCAGCCGGTCGGCTTTCAGGTGATTGGGCCAGCCCAAGAGCCTCAAAACGGCAATGCCTGGCAGATAGGGGACTTTGCCTGTTACCCGTACATCACACGCGGCAGGGCTCCGCCGTGAGCTTATTTACTTGGCTCCATGCCGTCGGCGGTACAGCGTTCGCAGTACGAGGGTGGCAAGGTAGGCCAGAAAAACGACGCCCATGTGGAATCTAAGCGCCTCGTCCTTACCCGTCTGACAGTCCACGATCGAGATGTCAGAGCGGCAATCTCCCATGATCGCCGTGAGGAAAGCCAAGAAAACGACGGGAATGAAGCAACCTGCTACGATCAGCGCTCTTCTAATCAATATTGTAACTCCCTTGCGCGCCGGCCTTTATTAAACGGTGTTACAGTGTACCCAGGCTGCAATATAGCCATAGCGGATCGCTGAAGGTCAGACATCCCGCAGTCGAATGTCCGCTGCTGGGCGACTGCCGCCCGGTGGCTTTCGGGGTTCGGTCATTCGTTTGGAAATGTCGCGATTTGGTGGTTTGCGGTCATTCCGATGCTCCACCTCAATAACAAGGGACACCGCCCCAGCGACCAAGCTTATACGGTTGCGTAACACTTAATGTCCGAACATGTTGAGGATCGGGACGCAGGGGGCAGATGGTGATAGTGGTCGCTCTCAGCGAGGCTTTTTTAGTTCGTCGGGTAATAGACCTCGATCATCACTGATCGGCAAATTGACCATTGGCGGCACTGCCAAGTTCAATCTATTAGCGCACCACCGCATTGCCTGACCAAACGCCGAGTAGCGCGTAGTCTCTGATCGAATATGACAAGTCATGAATGACGATTCATTCTTACTATCTGAGTAATATATTGTAAGATAACCGCCAGCTTTTAGGTCAAACGAGCGATATCTCATAAAAGAGCCAACAACCACCCCAACTTCATCTTTACCAAGACCCAAAGACGACGCTTGCATAATGTCATCACTTATAAGTTCGTCACGAGCATCTAGCGTTGATGAGCGCTTGATAGAAACGGAAACACGGTCCCTTTCCCCCACAAATTCTATATGATCGACTTCGATTGTCAGCATTAATGCATTCAGGAATATCAATGTTAAGAACACGCTATTCGGCCCTCCTGCTCGCTACCATCCGTTCAGCGCGCATGAACTGTGAGACTTTGATAGCATTTCGACAAGCACCGTGTTTCTGCGAACTCTAACAGGCCTGCGCCAGCAGCAGATCCGCCAACCGCTGCGGTTACAGCAAGGGACACCACCCAAAGACCACGCGTACACGATTGTGTAGGGAGTGAATGTCCGATTGTGGTGGTGAGCAGACAGGCGGCTTTCGGAAATTTTGTGTAGGAAAGCCGTTGTCGTGGGGCACGAGGTAGCTACCTGTTTACCTCCGTCCAGTAACCTTTGACCCATGATGGATCATCCAACCGCCCGTGATGGATTTTTCTCGCGTCATCCGCGTATCACTATGAACGTTGTTACGCTGGCTATGGTGATTGGCAGTGTTCTGTGGATCGTTTCCGCTCTGCGATCAGGCAGAGGCTCCTATGGTCATACGGTCGCAGCTTCTCCCACGATGTTTTGGATCGAGATACTCGCAATGGGCTTGATCGCGGTATCCGCGACGATCCTAGCGCTCCGAGTGGCAGTCAAGACGATCCGCTGGAGCAGCAAAAGCCAGCGCTTTTGAATGTCCACTAATGAGATCGCGAAGGTATCTTCTAAACAGCCAGAACTGGGCGACTGCGGAACAGCTGCTTTTGACGGCCTACTGCGCGCCGAAACCGTGTCGCGAAACACCTGTTTGTCGCACAGTTGTGCTTGCGACCGGGTTTTCCATACATACGACCGCTGAACGGCGAAAGTTGGTGGCAAACGGACGTTCAAGAGGACGATAGCACTGCCTCGCCGACACCCAGAGGACCGGCATTCAACAGCCCATCCCGAAAGGTGGCGAGATCGGCATAGTGGCAGTGGAACACGGCCTCGCAGCGGGTTCTCGTATCCGAGAAGTCCGTGACCGATGTTCTGACTTCGAGCAGACCCGCAGCATCGAGCGGCGTGATCTCCAACCTGATTCCACCAGCCCACTCGCCCCTAATCGGACGTTGAGCCCGAATAGGATATTGTTCTAGCTCATCGATGAGAAACGAGAATTCAGAAGGTGGGCACCAATATTGCGTGGCCCCCGCGAAACCGCCGACCTGCAGGGTCGCGAACAACCTCACATCGCCATCATCGTCCCGATCGAACCGGAGTGTCAGACCTGCCATGCCGGGGGCATAGGGCATCGTCATTGCGTCCGCTATTGGACGTTAGCGGGTGTTCCCGAAACGCGATCGCAACCGCAGCTTGAGCCATAGTAGCGCGAGAGCGACTGGGATCGACACGAGCACAAGCAGGCCAATGATTAGGAGCGTCGACCAGCCTCGATGGTGACCCACGGTGATGAACCAGAGGGTGAACAGCACCCCTATCGCATTGAAAGCATAATCTAACAGGGTGGGACGAGACCGTCGCATTCAGCCATGATGCCGCGCGGCTGCAATATCCGCTAGTGGGCGCTTTCTGCCGTTCCCGAAAACGAAGGATGGTCGGGACAGCTGACGGTCGCAGGGCACGCCCGAAGGCAGGAAGGTGGCCGTTTTCCCGAAATATGTTCCCAATTGCTCTTCCCCGAAATTGCCCGGTGAAGACGGAGAAATGGGACGGTCCAGCGTATGCGAGGACCTCGCCTATTGCACTCAGCCACAACGGATGACCTGAGCAGGCATTTCCAATTGCAATCAGCGTGGTATCATGGCGAGCAGACGCTGTGATGTTTGCAAGCCGCTCCACATAGGCGGGAATTTGCACTCTCAGTAATCAGCCTGCGCCGCTCCATTTCCAGTTATTTAGCGGGCATTTCTAATTTTTTAGCGGCCGAACCAAGCGATCAGGCCCAGGTCATCGTCGCGGCAAAATAGCTCACTATGCCAAGCGTCACTGGCGTCGACAGCAGATAAAGCGCCTGCCAGCGCCACCACGCCTTCGGCAGAAACAGAACCGCGCCACGGACGGTGCGAACGTCTTGCCACGCCTTGTCCTGCCAAAGACCATGTAATGTCACGCTGACCGACATCACCATCGCGATCGCGCAGCACATGCCCGCCGCCAGATAGATGGCGATCCAGTTGGCAATCTCGATTTGCGAAAACTGGTTCACGGACACCTCATCTTAAGGAGCACTGGCCAGAAACCAGCGCAGAATGGTTGTAGTTCCCAGACAGATTAACAGGCACGCTTTAGCGCCCGGTAAACGACCGGCGCGCACCGTTGGTCCGTCAAAATGGAGTGGAGAGGGAGGGTGAGAGAAGGGTCGTGATGAACGGCCTCAACCCTTCGCACCAGGGACAGCCGGTAAAGGCTTCCCGAAACCAAAGGCCTTCGCCATGCAACGCGTCATCCTTGTCATCCGGGACGGCACCGATGTGCCCGTCGCAGACGTCCATCCGGACGAAGCCACCGCGCGCCGAGCCCTGGCAGCCTATGTCCGGGAACGGACGGGACTTCCCACCACCCGACACGCCGCCAACGATGACGGCGCCATCGAAGCCTATTTCGCCAGCGAGTCCGCGGACTACGCCATCGTCGGCGTCGCCGGCGACGAACGCTGATTGGTCCGGTCATGGCTATCATCGCCAACCGACCATCCCAGCACATGGTCGACCTGGTCGGCGCGCTTGGCGGCACCTGGCACGGCAACACCGCGACGTGCCGATGCCCCGCCCATGCAGATGGCACGCCGAGCCTGTCGATCCGGCAGGGGGACCGCGGGCTGCTGGTGACCTGCTTTGCCGGGTGCAACGCCAGCGACATCCTGCGCGAACTCGATCGCATTCCGCTCTGTCGTCGCTATGAACCACCAGCCCCGGCCCAGGCGACCGGCACCGCCAATATCGATCGGCTATGGAACGAGGCGGGCAGCGTGTCCGGCAACCTCGCGGAGCGCTATCTGGCATCGAGGTGCCTGCTGCCGGCGCCGACCGATGTCCGTTTCCATCCGCGCTGCCCGCTTGGTCCCAAACCAACGACGGTGTTCAAGCCGGCGCTGCTGGTCGGGGTGCGTGAAGGTCAGCGCCTGGTCGCCTTCCAGCGCATCTTCCTCGATCCCGCTGGTGGCTACAGCCAAAAGGCGACGCTTGGGACGCTTGGCACCGGCGCATGGCGGGGCGGCGGGCTAGGACCGACCATCGGTCTCGCCGAGGGCTTCGAGACGGCGCGGGCATGGTCACAGATCCGGGGACTGCCCTGCTGGGCGACGCTTGGCTCGCGCCGGCTCGATATCATCACGATCCCCGACAGCGTCACCAAGCTGATCCTTGCCGGCGACAACGACTTGGCCGGACGCCGAGCGGTATCGCGGAGCATCGCCCGCTACGCGACCGACAACCGGGTGATTCAGGTCGACTTCCCCGTGGGCAACAAGGACTGGGCCGGGGCGCTCGAGGCCAAGGAGAGAGGAGGGGGAAGGGGGTGGTGAGCTGTCGGATTGGCAGCCAACACCAAGGAGCCCTGCCATGTTCGACCTTCTCGATCTCCCGCCCGTCACTGACCTCGCCGCTGCGGCAAAAATTGCCGGGTTGCTCGCAGCCGGCACGCCGGTCGCGCGCCGCGATCTCAACGAGGCGATGACCGCGGCGTTCGGTGGATCGGATGCCGATGGCCGCTGGACGCAGCGCGACAGCTTCGAGATGCTCGAACATGCGGTGGCCCTGCATCTCGCGACGCGGCCCTACCAGATCGCGAACCTCGCCGACGTCCATGCGGCCTCCGCGGTCATGCAACTGCTACCGACCCAGACGGTGCGCAGCGAGGAGCAGATCAACCTCCAGCAATTCTCGACGCCAGTCGATATCGCCGCGATCGCGGTGCTGATGGCGGCGATCGGTCCGGATGACATCGTCCTCGAGCCCAGCGCCGGCAACGGCCTGCTGATCGTCCAGGCCCCTGCCTGCGCCAGCCTGCAGCTGAACGAGATCGATGCCAAGCGGCGCGAGCGTCTCGCCGGCATCTTCCCGGATGCAGTGGTCACCGGCCACGACGGGGCCGCGCTGGTCAGCCTCCACGCCCGCCTGCCGAAGCCGACGGTGGTGGTGATGAATCCGCCATTCTCGCGCAGCGTCGGCCGCGGGGAAGACGACCTCGCCGCGCTTCGCCATCTGCAGGCCGCGATCCGCCGGGTAGCCAAGGGCGGACGTGTCGTGGCCGTAATGCCCGACTGGTTCGCGCCGAGCGCGCGGCTGAAGGCGGCCTATGAGGCGGTGCTGACCGGCTGCACGGTGCGGACCTCGCTTCGGTTGGAACATTGCTACCGCAAGCACGGCACCGATATCGCAGTGCGGCTTTACGTCATCGACAAGGTGGCGGGCGGCACAAGCCACGTCGTCATCCAGCGCAGCTCCGTCGCCGAGTTCGTCGATGTCGTGACGGTGCCACCGCGCGCGCCACTGGTGGGCGATACCACGATAGCGCCATTGCCGATGGTCAAGCCCAGCCTGTTCGGCGCCGCGCGCCAGGCCAAGGCGACGGTTGCCCGCACCTATCATGCCCCGGTGCGCAACAACGTCCTGCCGGTCGGCTACCGGACGCTGGCGACGCCGGCACCGCTCGCCGATCAGATCGGCTGCTATCTGCCTTACCGGCCGAGCCGCATCGTCTTCGACACCGCCGGCGACCATCCCACCGCACTGGTCGAGTCCGTGGCGATGGGCTCGATCCCCGCCCCGATCCCGGCGCATATCGCGCACCTGCCCGAGCGCACCGTCACAGAGCGACTGCTGTCATCGTCGCAGCTCGAGACGGTGGTTTATGCCGGCCACGCCTGGAGCCAGCTGCTGCCGGGCAGCTTCAAGCCGGCCGAGAATGGCGTCGGCCTCACCTTCGACGAGGCGGGCAGCCGCTATCGCAAGGGCTTCTTCCTCGGCGACGGCACCGGCGCCGGCAAGGGTCGACAGGTCGCCGCCTGCATTCTCGATCAATGGATGCAGGGCCGGCGCCGGCACATCTGGGTGTCGAAGAACGAGCCGCTGCTTGAAGACGCGCGGCGCGACTGGACCGCGCTTGGCGGCATGACCGGCGACGTGCAGCCGCTCTCGAACTGGAAGATCGATGAACCGATCCGGCTCACCGAGGGTGTCCTGTTCGTCACCTATCCGATGCTGCGCTCGATGCGCTCGGACAACAGCCGGCTGCAGCAGATCCTCGCCTGGGCCGATACCAACTTCGACGGTGTGATCGCCTTCGACGAGGCGCACGAGATGGGTGGCGTCGCCGGCGGTGAAGGCGCGATGGGCAAGAAGGAAGGTTCGCAGCAGGGCATCTGCGGTGTCCTCCTCCAGAACAATTTGCCCGGCGCTCGCGTCCTCTATGCGTCGGCGACCGGGGCGTCCGACGTCAACAATTTGGCCTATGCGGTGCGGCTTGGCCTGTGGGGTCCGGAGACCGCATTCGCCGACCGTGAGGCGTTCATCGCCGAAATCCGCAAGGGTGGCATCGCCGCGATGGAACTGGTCGCCCGCGACCTCAAGGCGCTGGGGCTCTATACCTCGCGCGCGCTCAGCTTTGCTGGCGTCGAGTACGACGTGCTGCGCCACGCGCTGACCCCGGCGCAGATCGAGATCTACGACACCTATGCCAATGCGTGGTCGGTCATCCATCAGAACATGGAAGCCGCGCTCGAACTCACCGGCGTCGTCGACGGCCTGAAGCACGAAACGCTGAACAGCGGTGCCAAGGCGTCGGCGCGGTCGCGGCTGGAATCGACCAAGCAGCGCTTCTTCGGCCAGGTCCTGCTCTCGATGAAACTACCGACCGTGATCGCCGCGGTCGAACAGCATCTCAAGGGTGACCAGTCGGTGGTGCTGCAGCTGGTCACCACCGCCGAGGCGATCCTCGATCGCCGCCTGTCGCAGATGTCGGCGGAGGAGCGGGCCGATCCAGAAATCGAGCTATCTCCGGTCGAGTACGTTGCTGACTACCTGATGCGGGCCTTTCCGACCCGGCAGATGAAGACCTATACCGACGACACCGGCACCGCCCGCTCGGCGCCGATGAGCGACCTCGATGGCAACCCGGTCCACAATCCCGACGCGATCGCCGCGCGCGACCAGCTGCTCGAACACATCTGCGCGCTGCCACCGATCAAATCCGCGCTCGACGCACTGATCGAGCACTTTGGCACCGACATGGTCGCAGAGGTGACCGGGCGCTCGCGGCGTCTGGTGCCAACCTCGGACGGCCGCCAGAAGATCGAGACCCGCTCAGGGAGGTCATCCCAGGTCGAGGCCGCGGCGTTCATGGCCGGCACCAAGCGGGTACTGGTCTTCTCGGACGCGGGCGGCACCGGGCGTTCCTACCACGCCAGCCTTGATGCCAAGAACCAGCAGCAGCGCGTCCACTTCCTGTTAGAACCCGGCTGGCGCGCGGATCGCGCCATCCAGGGGCTGGGGCGCACCCATCGTACCCATCAGGCATCGACCCCGCTGTTCCGGCCGGTGACCACCGACTGCAAGGGCGAGCTGCGCTTCACCTCGACGATCGCGCGACGCCTCGACAGCCTGGGTGCGCTCACCCGCGGCCAGCGCCAGACCGGCGGACAGAACCTGTTCGACCCGGCTGACAACCTCGAAAGCGAATACGCCAAGGATGCACTGCTGACCTGGTTCGCCTTGCTCGATGCCGGCAAGCTGACCAGCACGACCATGGAGGATTTCTGCTCGCGCACCGGCTTGGAGCTGTACGATAACGACGGTGTCCTGAAGGAGGACCTGCCGCCTATCCAGCGCTGGCTGAACCGCTTGCTGGCGCTGCCGATCGGCATCCAGAACCTGATCTTCGACGAGTTTCTCGCCTTGGTCGAGACCCGCGTCGCCGCAGCGCGCGAGGCCGGCACGCTGGATGTCGGGGTCGAGACGATCATCGCGGATACCGCCACGGTGATCGACGACACGCTGCTGCGTACCGATCCGCTGTCAGGTGCGACGTCGCATCTACTCACGATCGAAATCGCCCGACGCCGCAATCCCATCTCGCTGGAGCGCATCCTCAATATGGCGACATGGCAGGGTGACGCCGCCTTCGTGGTCAATGCCCGCTCCGGTCGGGTGGCGCTCAGAAGCCGGGCACCGTCCTGGATGGACGATGAGGGTCAGCCGATCGCGCGCATCGAGCTGCAGCGTCCCTGCCGGCGCGAGTACATGCACGCGGCTGACTTGCTGGAAAGCGCATGGGACGTCGTCGATGAGGCGACCTTCATCACCAAGTGGACGGCGGAGGTCACTGAGGCAGCGGATCAGGTCGATACCGAGACGATCCGGCTGGCGACCGGCCTGCTGCTGCCGATCTGGTCGGCGCTGCCCTCCGATCATCTCGCGGTGAACCGTATCGCGGACCAACACGGCAACTCGTGGCTCGGCCGCCTGGTCTTCGACAAGCATGTCGTCCAGCTCTACACCAAGCTCGGCATCGCCAAGACCGACGACCTGCCGATCGACGCCATTGCCAGTTCGGTGCTGTCGGGCCGCGCCGTCGACGTGGTCCGGCCGTTTCCAATGACGATCAGGCGGGCGATCGTGAATGGCAAGCAGCGGGTCGAAATAGTCGATGCGCCGGCTGCACAGCTGCCGTGGCTCAAGTCGATCGGCTGCTTCTCGGAGATTATCGCTTACAAGACGCGGATTTTCGTACCCGTCACCGAGGCCCAGATAGTTCTGGAACGACTCCTGAAAGGTCGATGACCAAATACCGGCGCTGCCGTAGGTCCGGATGATCGACACCAGTGCCCGAGGCGCCGGTGTCGACCATCGGCGCCATCACTCCGCGTCGCTCGGCGTTGCCACCTTCAACTTACGACGCGGCTTTGGTGCGGCCTGCTCCGAGGCCGTATCGGGCTCGGCCGGCGTAATGGCCTCTGCTTCGGCGTTCCCTGACTGACCGGGCTTGCGGCCCAGACCGATCTTCTTGGCCATCTCGCGCCGGCTCTCGCTGTAGCTTTCGGCGACCATTGGATAGTCCTTCTTGAGGCCGTAGCGCTCGCGGTACTCCGCCGGGGTCAAGCCGTTGCTGGCCAGATGACGACGCAAGGTCTTGTACGGCTTGCCATCGATCATGCTGATGATGTGATCCTTGCTCGCCAGCGATTTCCGAGACGTCACAGCCGGAGTGTATTCTACCGAGGCAGCATCTGCCGGGGCCGCTTCTACGTCGCCACCAAGAGCCGCGACCGCATTGTGCATCGACTGCAGAAACGCCGGCACGTCATCAGCAGATGTCCGGGTGTTGGGGTTACTCAACCATGCGATGGTCAGTTCGGTGGCGAGTTCGATCGTGTCAGTTTCGGTGGTCATCTGTGGTCCGCACATCAGAGTCTGCCGTCCGCCGGCCACGCGAAGATAGCCCGCTTTGCTTGGCCGACAATACTGGAGCGACAGAACATCCGCACAATTTCGGGACCCCTGAAATGACAATGAGAGAAGGGGGAAGGGGATGGGTGTCCGAAAATTGGTCGGATGCTCAGATAAGAAGGGTGATTTTCCCATGATCCAGTCCGTCAAGCTCGCGAAACTGCGCCTCTCCGCCAGCAACGTCCGCACCGCCCCCGACGCGGCCCTGCTGATCGAGCCGTTCGCAGCCGACCTCGAGGCGCGAGGCGTCCTGCAGAACCTCCTTGTCACCCCGGTCGCCCGCTCGCGTGGCATGTTCGAGGTGTTCGATGGTGGCCGGCGCTTGCGGGCGCTCAACATGCTGGTCGAGCGCGGCGTCATCGATCCCGAGCAGTATGACGTGCCGGTACGCGTCTTGAAGGGTGACAATGCCGAACTGACGGAAACGTCGCTCGCGGTCAGCTTCCACCACCTGAAGCTCAGCCCCACCGAGGAATGCCGCGCCTTTCAGCACTTCCTTGCTGGCAGCCCCGACATCGACGCGGTCGCCAAGCGCTTCGGGGTGACCCGCCGTTTCATCGACGGACGCCTGCGCCTGGCCGATCTCGCCGAGCCGATCTTCACCGCGCTCGCCGAGAACAGGATCACCCTCGACATGGCCAAGGCCTATGCGTCGACCGCCAGCCACGAGGCGCAGCTGAGCGCCTGGACGACCTATGGTTCGAGCAGCTACCATAACGCGGACTCGATCCGCCGCATCATCGCCACCGACATGATGCGCGCCGATGATCCGATCGCGCTCCTGGTCGGCGCCGAGGCCTATGAAGCCGCTGGCGGTGTCATCGACCGTGACCTGTTCAGCGACGCCCGCGAGAAGTGGCGCAACCCCGAGATCGCGCGGAGCCTCGCGGCTGCGCTGATGGAAGCCGAGGCCTCCCGGATCGGTGAGGAACGCGGCCTCGCCTGGATCACGCCGATCGCGACGCACAGCGTCTGGGACGCGACACGCGGCCTTTATAAGATCAACCTGCCCGAGCAGCCGATGACGCTGGAAGAAGCCGAGCGCGCGGAGCAGATCGAGCAGCGGATGGCCGTATTGCATGACGAGATGCAGAACGAGGAACTGGCCGACGACGTCTTCACCGCCATGGAGGCCGAGAATGACGCGCTGGCAGCCGAACTCGAGGTACTGGACAATCGGCCGGTGTTCATGCCGCCGGAACTGGCCTCGAAGGTCGGGGCATTCCTGACGCTGGCGCAGAACGGCACCATGCTCCTGACCGAGAGCTACTACAGCGAGACGCCGATCACGGTGACGGTGGTTGAGCCCGATCCGGTCGAAGGCGAACAGGGCGATGACAAGGGCGAGGGGCAGGGCGATGCCAATGACGTCGCCGATCGCGTCGTCCCGGCGCCGACCTTCCGCATCGAAGAGGGCGCCCCGACGCTGACCAAGGGCAGCACTGATACGGTCGTCGATCCGGAGAGAGCGGCGCCGGGTGGCAAGGCGCTCAGCCAGGTCCTCGCCGACCAGCTCGCGATGCAGCGCCGCGACGTGCTGGGAGCCGCGCTGATCGCCAATCCGGGGCTGGCACTCGACTACATGCTGTTCGCGATGGTCGACGAGCGCTGTGGCACCGCGGCGAACGACGGCACGACGATCCGGGCCGACATGCCGCAGGATCCGATCTCGATCACCAACATGCCGAAGTCGCGCGCCCGTGATTACCTGACTGAGGTGCATGAGGGGCTCGATGCGTCGTGGCGCGCGTCCGATCATCAGGTCGTGCGGTTCGAGGCGTTCCGGGCGCTCGGCGACGAGGTCAAGACGGCATGGCTGGCCTACATCGTCGCCACCTCGCTGGAGGCCAAGATCTCCTATGGCACCAACGAGCTCAACCCGATGCACGGTCGCCTCGCCAGCATCCTCGATATCGACGTTGCCAGCTGGTGGCGGCCGACCTCCGAGAACTTCTTCGACCGCGTTTCCAAGGGGTCGCTGATTTCGCTTCTCCACGAGGTTGGCGGACCGGCGCTGTCGAGCCGACATGCGACCGAGAAGAAGCCGGTCATCTCGGAGACGTGCGAGAAGCTGTTCGGCGGTGACGCGATCGTCGAGCCGGCGATCACGGAGGTGGCGTTGAAGTGGCTGCCCGGTGCGATGTGCTTCACCGACAAGCCGATCGCGGCCGAAGCGGATGAGGGCGACGACGCACAGGGTGACCTTGCCGACCTGATCGAGGGTGATGGCACCGATACCGGTGCTGATGGCGATGCGGAGGCGACGGACGTCGACGCTGGTGGTGACGATCTCGCCGCGCTGATCGGCGACGGTCCCGACGATGGCGACGCGATCGACCAGCAGGACGGCACCGACGTGGTCGCCGAGGTGCAGCACGACAACGACGACGCGGTCGAACCCGAGATGATTGCGGCCGAATAGGGGGGACCCGCTTCCCGTCTGAGCAACCTCGCTGCCGGCTCGCGACCACGCGGCGCCGGCAGTGTCTTTTCATAGCGCCCAAAAGGACAGCGCCATGCCCGCTGCAACCCGCGATATCGCGGCCGACATCACCGCCACCATCATCGCCAAGCTCGAAGCCGGCACCACGCCGTGGCAGCGCCCGTGGTCGCTGATCGGCGAGGGCGGTCGCCCGCTCCGCCATGAAAGCATCGAATACACCGGAATAAACGCCCTCTGGCTTTGGGCGATCGGCGACACCCATGGCTTTCGCAGCCGCTACTGGATGACCGCACGCCAGGCGCGTGAACTAGGCGGTGAGGTCCGTCCGGACGCTCGGCCGTCCTACTCCGTTTATGCCAACACCTTCCGCAAGGCCGGCGTGCCCAACCTGATGGGAATGTCCGCCGACCGGATGATCCGGTTCCTGCGCTGCTACGAGGTCTTCAACGCCGACGAGATCAAAGGCCTGCCGGACTATTACTATCCGCAGCCCGTCGCGCCGACACCGCGGCTACTGTCCGATCGGCAGGAACGGATCGATGCGTTCTTCGCCGCGATCCCGTCCAAGGTTCGGCATGGCGGCAGTGCCGCCTTCTTCGACCTGACCTTTGACTATATCCAGATGCCGCGTCTTGGCAGTTTCAAGTCGGCCGATGGCCACGCGTCGATCTTAGCGCACGAAACCACCCACTGGAGTGGTCACAGGACGAGGCTCGATCGGACCTTCGGCAAGAAGTTCGGCGACAAGGCTTATGCCATGGAGGAGTTGGTCGGCGAGCTTGGTGCTGCAATGATTTGCGGTGATCTTGGTTTACCGACCGAATTGCATGACAATCATGCTAGTTATTTATCTAGCTGGCTGCAAGTGCTGAAGGCGGACAAGACCGCGATCTTCCTCGCCGCGACCAAGGCCGAACAGGCTTTCTCGTACCTGCGGGCCTTCTCGAGCCGCGACGCTGACACTTCCCAGACGCGGCTCGCCGCATGACCCACCAGCACCGGAGAACACGACATGGGTTGGACCTCGATGACCAGCGCCGGCATGGGAGGCCATGCAACGCCCAAGGCATATCTCGACGACCAGTTCACCTACAGCCGAACGCTGGATGGTGGCGGCACGCGCGGCATGCGCGTTATCGACAGCGCGTTCGTCGGAAACCGCGTCTGGTATGCCGCGGCCGCCATCACCCGGCGCGACGAGATTGAGTATGTCATCGCGCTGGTCTGCCTGGTGAAATGGAACCCGAAAGCACGTGACGGATACGTCTTCGGATACAAGGACATGGAGGAGTCGATGGGGCCATGCGAGGCTGATTGCCCTGCCCGGATTCTCCGCCTCCTGTCGCCGACCGCCAAGGAACACGCGCTCGACTGGCGACGCCGGTGCCTTGAGCGGCTGCGCATGCACGGCCGCAAGGTGACGGATGGCATGCGGCTCCGGTTTCCACGCCCGATATCGTTCGGCGATGGTCATAGCGGCACCGACTTCATCGTGATGAAGAAGGGCGAAAAGATCACCTTCCGCAACGGCGACGGACGCGGTTACTACCGCATCACCGGCTTTCGCGACATGTCCTGGACGGTCGTGCCCGAGACCAGGGTCCACCGCACCGTTTTTGCCGCTGCACCCGCTGGCGCGATAGCAGCATGATGGAATTGACCATGCCCGACGACACGTTTCTTTCGCCGCTGCGCCGCGTGCTGTGCAGCCATGCCAACGCAGTCCGCGTCGCGCGTTGGATGCGCCGTGACGGCATCGAGACCGCGATCGTCGCCACCGGCGATCCCTTACAACCATGGCGGATCGTCGAGGCGACTGCCACCAGTCAGGATACCCGCGCATGCGCATGATCGTCGCCCTTGCCCTCGCCGTTGCCGCCTGCGGGGGTGCCGCCTCCCAGGCCGAAGACCAGTCGGTAATCCGGGCCGATGGCCGCGCGATCGACGGCGATACCGTATCGTTCGACGTCCGCCTGTACGGCGCGGACGCCTGCGAAAAGCGGCAACTGTGCCGCAATACCGATGGCTGCTGGCCGTGCGGCAAGGCAGCGCAGGACTATGCGTCAAAGCTGCTGAAGGCGGGGACCACCACCATCCACCTGACGGGCAAGCAGAGCTATGGCCGCCCGATCGGCACCGTCGAGATTCAGGGCCAAGACCTTGGCGAGAACATGATCGCCGCTGGCCTTGCCGTGCCGGCGACCAGCTATCTGAAGGATGATCCGGCGAGGGCGAAGCGCTATGTCGCCGCTTACGAACGTGCCGAAGCCAAACACGCTGGCGTCCATGCCGGCTATTTTATCGATCCGGCGAAATGGCGTCGCGGCGAACGTCTCTCCTGCGAGAGCAGGCCCCAACGTCGCCGGGGCGGCTGAAGGCAGGGAGAGGAAAGGGGGCGGAGAGGAGCATCGATCAAGGAGAAGATCATGCCCGCTTTCGCCTCCACGCCCGCGCCCGTGCTTACCCTGTGGGATGCCCCCGATATGGCCACCCAGCGCCTGCCCGGCGTCTGGTGGGTCAAGACGCCCTCGCATGGCGGCTTTGTCCTGTCCGATGAGCGCCAGGCGGCGATGCCGGAGGCGCTGCGCCTCGACGGCATCTACTACGAGGAAGACGTCAACTGGTCGCTGGTGATCCTCGCCTTCGAGACCGAGTTCGCCGCGGCGAAGGATCCGCACTTCGACATCGAGCGCGGCATCGCCCACCAGACCGCGCGCCACTGGCGGCCGCAGCAGTACGGCGCGTTCACCGGCCAGGTCATCACGCCGAGCGATAGCTACGTCCTCAAGAAGGTCGAGAGCATCGAGGCGGCGATCGGCGAGATCGGCGTGCGTTCCGCCTCCGGGGATTGGGCCGATTGGGTGCCGTCCGGCAAGGTCGGCGTCTATGGCAAACGCATCATCGGCTGCGACCACCTTGGCTTCACCCAATATGACGGGCCGGACTTCAAGGGGCTGTGCGATGCTGATCGCTACGACAGCACCCGTCCGGTCAACACCTTCGCGGCGCTTGGTGTCCAACTGCTGCCATAAGCAACTGCTGTGCCGTACCGCATTGTCATGAGGCAAATCGAAGCATATCTTTTTCGCTCGATAATCATGTTTAGGGGCGTCGAAGGTGACGACGTTACCGCCTCATCGCCAAAACTCGAAATGCACTTCGCCATGCCATTTTTACCGACAACGTTATCCGATTTCTTGAAAATAGCCTTATGCCTGCTGCCGATCGCAATAGGCGTTTGGGCAATACGCCGCGATGAAAAGAAATCGGTCGCGTACACGAACGTTGCGATCCCGGCAGATGAACTGCGTGATCTAATTTCGACGATCTCTGAAGAACGGTTGCGGCCGACGGTCAGGGAGATGATCCGCATGTCCGCAGCGGAACGTCCTGTCACGAAGAAGATCTACGAAAAGATTGTCTTGCAGGCCAGAAACGAGGCGATCTCACGCGATCAGGTCGCATCTCTCTCCAGTGCGAACGCCTGAGCCTCTCCCTAACGACTGAATCCCGGCCTGCCGTACCGGGCAGGCCGTCTCTCCGACCCGAGGCCGAAAAGCCGCTTCCGTAACCCGAGGCCTCCTTCCTGCCGACATGCCATGGCGCCCAGCCCCGAGGGGCTGACGATACGAGCGCGATGCCGGTGTTGCGGAGAAAAGAGGGGGTGAGGGGTGTGCGCAAGAGAAGCGCGCGGTCCTCATTTCGGAGCATGCGTCGATGATTTACGATGTGCCTTTCCGCCACCAACAAGCGCTGGACCCGAGCGCCCTCACCACCGTCACCGCAACCCTGCACGCGATCGAGAAGGCGGTGGAGGATTGCCGCAACGCTGGCGTCAGCCCGGAGAGCGATCCCGCCGTGGCGCTGCTGACCCGGCATATGGCCACCGTCTCGGCCAACCGCGCCGATGAAGACGTGCTGCGAGCCGCCTGCACCCGCCGGGTCGAGGAACTGAAGCGCTTCCCGACCTTGCTGGCGCTGGCGATCCGTGGTGTCGAGTATGACACCGCTGCCAAGGCCCGTTTCCACGAGGACGGCAAGCGCGCCATCCTGCTGCTGGCGAGCGCGCTTGGTTTGGGCGTCGGATCCTATGAGGTCCGCACGGTCACCGGCACGGTCGACCAGTCCGGCTACATCCTGCTCGCCGCAGCCGACCTCGCCGTCATGCTGCAGATCGGCGCACGTCACGAAGGCCGTGAGGTATCCTACCGGGCGGTGTCGGGCGGTCTCGAACAGTCCAACCGCTTCGCCTCGATCCGCGACCTGCTGAAACCCGACCGCTTCGCCGACCGGCTGTGCCGCGACCTTGGCCTCAGCCGTCACGGCCGGCCAAATGACCTCCCCACCCAGCTTGCCGCCTGAAGGAGGGCTCCGATGGATATCCAACACGCGCTCGGCGTCGCAAGGGCCGACGCCGCCCACCTGTCGCGCTACATGGACCGGCGAGAGCGCTTCCTCGACATGCTTGACTGGTCGTTGCTGAGCGAGAGCCAGGCGCGGCAGGCGTCGATGCTGGATGAGCTGCTCGAAGACGACTTGGCCGCGGCCGGTCGCTACATCGACTGGCTGATCGACCGCCAGACCCGCGATAATGCGCCGCTGCCGGGAGTGATGCGCTTTGCGCCGTATCCGCGCCCGTGGCACGCTGAATGGATCACGCTGGCAGCCTGACTGATTGGGGGATCAAACAATGAGCCGTCATACCTTCGCCGGCAGGGCCGGCACCACTGTTGCGATCGGCTGGGATCGGCCGTTGGGCAGCTTCTTTGTACAAGTCACCAAGCCCCACCCCGAGGAAGAGGGGGAGACGGACATGTTGGTTTGGCTCGGCACGATCTTCGGCGAACTGCCCACCGCAGCGGCTGCGATCGCCGTCGCTGCATCCCATGCCGATCTGCCGGACACGCTTGGCGCAACGCTTGAGACGGATCGCTTGAAGACGGTGGCCACGTCTGACGGTCCGGCTCAAATCGCAGCCCGGCCTTTCCTCAAGCGGTCCTGAAGCGCCCGCAAGGGCAATGGAGGGGAGGGAGATGGGGTTGTTGATCCGCGGTGGATCGACGGAGAAACCCCATGTCCCACATCTTCGATCTTGGCGGCGCGCCTGCCAATGAGGAATGCGCCCAGCTCGGGCAAACCATCGACTTCGACGTGGCCAATACGCTCGAGGTGATGACCTACAAGCTGGCGATCATCGCCCGCCACGGCATGCCCCCGGAAGGGTGCAAGCTGATCCTCCACAACAATCGGCACGACTTCGGCTGCTATCGCACGCTCGCCCTGCGGGTGGAGGACGAGGACAGCGAAGCCGTCGCAGCCTATGCCCAGGCCGTGGAGGAAGGTCTCGGTTCCTGGATCGAGGCAGGGTTCAAGCCGCCTGTCAGCTATGCCGGCAAGGTCGCCACGATCGAACGCGCCGAGCATGCGGAGCTGGTGATCGGCGCGCTGCTGACGACGCGGCCGAACCCTGACGGGACCTTCCCGGTCGCCGACTTCGCCATTTTGCACGGCAACCTCGCCGCTGCCTTCCCGGAACAGGCCGAAGCGGCGCGTCAGCGCCTCACCGCCGCCTGATCCAGCCCAACCCCCGCAATCATGGCACGCCGGCTTAACCCCGGCGTGACCGGAGAACGCCCGTGTCCAACAGCTACACCAAAGCCGCCTTCTGCATACTCATGTCGCCGGCGGATGCGACGATGCTCAGCCTCGCCGTGAAGGCGATCGATATCCTTGATACAGTCAGTGATGACGAGGACCTGAAGCTCTCGTTCGATGCGCTTGGCGTGCGTTTCGGCGAGGTGTTTCCCGCCAAGGGCCCGAACGCCTTCGGCAGCTTTCTCGATCTGATCGATGATCCTGCCCATCCCAGCCTCGGCTGCGACATCGACATCGAGGAGCCCGGCACCGAAGGCCTGTGCTCGGTCACCTTCAGTGGCGAGCAGGTCGAGATCGAGGTGATCGCCCGCCTGATCTTTACCGCCTGCAAGTCGGCGCTGCCCTGCGCATTCGAGTGGGCGCACGGCATGGATCGTCTTCGCGTCGGCGAGTTCGGGGGCGGCTGTGTCGTCATCACCGCGGCCGGCATCGACTATCATAACACCCAAGAAATCCTCGATCGCGCGATCACCCGCGAAATTCGCGATCCTGACGAGGCGGTCGACGGCGTCGTGATGGTTTTTCGCGATCCCGAACATGGGCTGCGATTCTGGAACGAGGCAACCGGCTTCGGCAGTCTGGCGAAGGCGCGAGTGTTCAGCCGAGCCGAGGCCGACCACCTGGACGAGCAATGCACGCACGGAAAGCTCGAATGGCTGGCGATGCCGGCCCCACTCGCCTTCTGAAGGACTGACGCCATGCTGATGATGACATCGCAGCCCGCCGGGATCGCCCCGGCGGGACCGGTTCTATCTGCCCTGCAGGCACGCCCCCCCGAGGCCGTGGCCTGCGACACCTTTGACCCAACCGACGCGCGCTGTTGGCTGACGCGCGGGCGCTCGGTCGAGCATGCCGCGGAACTGGCCCGGATCTGGCGAGCCTTCCCGGACCTGCCGGCGACGGCGCCGCTTGATGACCGAATGGCGCGAGGGCGCGAGCGGATCGCCGAGATGAAGCCGCTGAACGACGCGATCAGCGCCACAGTCGAGGCAGAGCGCCAGGCGCGCAACTTCGGCCTGATGGAGCAGCACCTCGCCGATGGTACCATAGACGATCGCGAGCTTGCCGTGCTGCGCGGCCGCGATGACCATGGCTATGACTGGGATGTCGCTGTCGCCTATGCCAGCGGCTGGACCGCGGCACATGCCGGTTGGGAGCATCGCTTCTATTGGGATGGCTCGCACCGTGAAGCGGCGAAACGCGACGCCTATGACCGTGGTTTCAGCGATGGTGGCGGCGACCAGGCCGACCTCTTCGACGCCGCACGTCGCAGCAACCTCGCGGCGCTTCGCCGGGACAATCAGCCCGCGGCCCTTCCATCAGCGCGGATCGCTCGCCCCGCACCGAGCAGCTGGCCGAAGCCCAGCGATCATGCCCGCCCGACCCGGTGGTCGCGCCGGCTGCTGATTGTTTCGGACGCCACCATCGAGGAGGTGACGCCGGGGCTGATGCGGGTGACCGGTCTTCATCTGACCGACGAGGTTCGCGCCCGCGCGGGCACTGAGGCAATGACGATTGTCACGATCGACCGCCATGCCGGTTTTGTCGTGAGCGACTGCCCGGTCGAGACGTCGGTGCCGATCGCCGCAGCCCGCGCCGATGAGATCATCGCCGATCCTCGCCACGGCGACGCGCTCCGCGCGATCCTTGCCGGCGTCGAGATCGATGACGTCCTGATCGCGGTGCAGGGAGACTATCTCCGTATCGTCGACGCGTTTGCAGCCGTGCTGCCGCTGTGCGCGAACATGGAGCGCACGCAAAATTCGCTGCTGCAACAGCGCGCCCATCTGCGGTGCTGGCTCGATCGCGGCTATGGCGGGGCGGGCAACATCGGTGCCGGCCACATCCGCTGGGGTAAGGCGATCAAGGGCCTGACCGGCAAGCTCGGCGAGTTCACCGCCTGCCATGTCGGACCCGCACCGCGGCGTGGGCACCTGATCCGGATCGAGGCTGAAGGCGGCGAGCCCGCACATGGCTACGCCACCTCGGCCGGCGAGCCGCTCGTGCCGGAGATCATTGTCTCCAACAAGACGAACATCCGCCGCGAGATGGCGGCTGCCCTGCGCACCTTTGGTGGCGCGACCCGGCTGATGGACGGGCGCGGCTGACGCCGACGCCACCCCCTTTCCCAACTTCATCCCAGAGGAGACTATGATGGCTGACATTCGCACCCTAACCGTGATGACCGAGGCCGATGCCAAGGCGCTCGGCTTTGCCGGTTACAACGACGTGCCGCACACGGTCATCGACCTGCCCGACGGGGCCTTCACGATCAGCGCGAAAACCAGTGACGGCCGGCGCGTGACGTTCTGCTTCATGCCCTACGGCGATGGTCCGGCCCGATTCGTCGACGTCCAGTACCATGAACGCGGCACCTCGATCCCGAATGGCGATGGCGGCCAGTCGCCGACATTCAACGCTTTCGGCATCACCAGAGAGGGTAAGCACGTCGTCGATGCCCGCGAACTGACCGAGGACACCAAGCCATCTATCTTGGTGCTGCTGCTCGACACCATCGAGGAGGAGCATGAGCGTGCCAGGGTGCTTGCGGGCGGCCCCAAGACATAGCCGAAGCGCACCCTCGGCGCGGGAGGGAAGGGGGATTGGGAGGGAAGACCGGAATAGACCGGACAGGACACCCTTCCCATGCGCATCCGCTATGTTGCCACCATCGTCGAAATGCTCCGCAAGGATGCAGGGACGCTGGCTCGAGAATACCTCTCCGCCCGCGACGCGGAGATCCACGAGTTCCTGAGCGAAGGAGACCGTACCGCTTACGTCGACCTGGTGTTCGCGTTGGGCCGTTTCCTCCACCGCCCCACCTTCGAGCGGGAGATCGCAGAGATCGATGCCGCCTCCGCGACTATCGAAGCTCAACCATCACCCCAACATCTGATGCGGCCGATCGCTTGGCGGTTCGGGGACGGCACCACCTTTCCCGGCTATACCGATGGCGAATGTTGGAACGGCTTCATCAACGTCTGGGTCGGCATCGCCATCTGGCCCTACGTCCTGGCCGAGTTGGTCGCCGGCGCTGACGGTGACGCAGAACTGATCGCGCAGTACCGCGCCATGCCCGAGGTCAACGGCATGGTCTCGCTGTCGCACGGCTTTGCCACCAGCGAGGTCACCCCGACCTGGCCAACCATGTTCGCCGATTATCCGCGGGGCACGATGATGCCGATCCCGGCTGGCTGGACGGAGATGAGCTGGCGGAATGAAACAGCGCCCAGCTTTGGCCCCTGCGTCGGACCGATGGGCGAGGCCGCGCAAATCTGGATCGATTACGAGCAACCGGCGAAACGCGAGATACCGGAGTCCGAACGCTTCACTTTCTGCCGGCGTGACGCGATCGGCGAACTGACCGTGGTCTATACAGGCAACGACTACGGCGAAGTCCTCCGTCACGTCGCGATCGAGGTACTGGCCTGCGACTTCGCCCACTGGCTGGCGCAGCAGCTCGAGCCGGCCGAATGGCGTGAGATGCGTATCCGCAATCGGAACGTGGAGGCCGGGGTCTGCGCGTCGCACGACTTCCTCGACGCCAATATGGTCATGCTGGCGGCGTGGCAGGCAACACGCGACCCTGCGATCGTCGGTAACGGCGATGCCACTGCGCTTGGCCACGACCTCGACCACGTCAACGCGGCCTGGGCCATCGCCACCCGCGATTACCTGACGGCTTCGGCGGAGGCAGCCCGGTTCGATGACTGGCGCGTCACCGGCCGCGATGTGTTGAGCCTCGCGGCTGAAGGCCATGATCTGGCGACGATCCCACCATCGGATAGCGCCGGCCGCGTCTACAAAGTCGGCTTCATCCAGGCGCATAGCAACGGCTGGATCGTCGACGTCGCGATCACCAGCGAGTGCTTCGAGCACCTGATCGATGCCGAGGCTCACCTCTGGTCCGTCTTCGCCTCCAACGAAAGCCGGCACAAGGAGTGATGCTAACAAAATGTCATTATATTACAACACCTTAACCTATTATGCAGTGTGACTCCACGTAAGTCGTAGAGTTGGCCGGGAAGGAGTGAGCCGATGCCACTATTCCATCTGAACGTGTTCGACCACGTCGATGCCTATGATGAGGAAGGCATCGAGCGGCCAAGCTTCGAACATGCGAAGCAGGAGGCGATCATCGGTGCCCGGGAACTGATCGTGAGCCATATCCGCAATGGCCAATGCATCTGTTCCAGCAATCGGATCGAGATCAACGATGCCGATGGCGTGCTTCTCGATACGGTCCGCTTTGGTGACGTCCTGACCATCATCGCTTGACCGGTATGATCGTGCCCGCGGTCATATCTGGACGAAAGGGGACCGAGCGCGCCCCGCACCAAGTCTGAAGCGACCAGATAGCCCCGAGGCCCAAGGAGGGAGGGGGGAGGTGACAGGCAGATGCGGGGAATGGCCCCGCTGGGCCTGAGGATACCGCCATGCTCCCCGCCACCATCGCCACCAGCGTCGCACCGGAAACCATCACCAAGGTCGGACGACTGTTCAATGGGTCGGCACACGACGTGCTGAACGAGCTGCTGCAGAATGCCCGCCGTGCTGGCGCGACGAACATCGTCATCACGACGGCAGGACATCCCGCCGATCAGCTGCTCCACGTCGTCGATGATGGCAGCGGCATCGCCGATCCGACCGCAGTCGTGACGCTCGGTCGATCGGGTTGGTCAGAGGAAACGCAGGCGCGTGAGGATCCCGCGGGCATGGGCGTGTTCAGCCTTGCTGGCCGCGACGTCATCATCCGGTCGTGGTCACAGCCAGAACGGCAGGGCTGGATGGCGCACATCCCGGCCGGCGCATGGGCAAGCAGTCGGCCGATCGCGATCTCGAACGATCCCATCGCCCGTGGCACCGCCATCACGGTACGGATACCGCACGAATGGTCCGACGGGCTCGATGAGGCCGTTCGGCAGGTGGCATGCCATTATCCGCTACCGGTCACCTTCAATGGCGAACCGGTCGAGCGTAGCGGCTGGCTCGATAGGGCGGTTCGCATCGAGGACTGGAACGGCTGTCGGATCGGCATCTACCGGGAGGAGGTGAAGGTCAGCGGCAATCCGCGCCTGAACTTCCACGGCGTGACCATAGCGTGCAGCCTGCCGACCATCGGCGAGGTCGGGCGAGGCCACCTCTGGAATGCGCGGGTCGATATCCTCGACTGTCCAGCAATCCAGCGGGTCCTGCCGGCACGCAAGGAAGCCGTGCAGAATGACGCGCTGAGCGACCTGCGCAGCGCGGTCACGGCAGCCATCTTCCGCACGATCGCGGCGCAGCCCTCGCATCGGCTCGCTTTTGACAACTGGTCGCAGGCGCAGGCGCTTGGCATCGAGATGCCGGAGGCAGAACCGTATCTAAACGGCTGGCTCCCGCTGCATGCCGATCACGACGAGAATTATGCGAGCGGCAGTCGCATCACCGACCCCGCGATGGTCGTCATGCCCGAGATCGATAGCCTGATCGCCCAGCCCGCCGCGCTGGCGATCGCCCGTCACTCACCCTTCGGCTGTCAACTGGTCAACGAGGAAACGGCCTTTGCCGGCTATCGCTGGTATGACGAGCTGGCCCGGGTCGGGACGATCGCGTTCTACGTCACCCAGGAAGGCTGTACCTTCATGGTCGATGAGAACACCGGCGCTCCGGCCGATGCGGATCATCCGCGACCTGCCACGCTGGTGCCTGCGCCTGATCGTCCTAGTTGAGGCCCGTGCCGCCCCGCGGTTGCACACGGTCGAGGGTCTGTGGCGAAAGGGAACCAAGGCCCGCCCCGGCCGGATGACCGACTTCATCCGCAATGAAGGGCTGCTGCCGGCGCGCGAGGTCAACCGCATCTGGAACAACGCGCCGACCGATCTGATCCGGTTTCAGGACGTCGCCGCTTCGATCCCGATCGAGGACCGCCCGACGATGCGGGACTGGATCGACCGCTTCAACGCCGGCGTCGCCGCGATCGAGCGTCCGCTGCTCGCCGCCTGAACCAATCGAAGGACACTGACATGACCGACACGTCCACGCTGGCGAGCCCCGACGCACGTCTCGCCACCATTGCCCGCCTCAATGACCGGTGCCGACAGGGCCACGATCGTACCGCCCGGATCGGGATCACGCGAGCCTGTCTCGGCACCTTCGCGGAGAACCGCGCCGCAGAGATCGTCGCCCAGGCGGGGATCCTGGCCGCCCTGCGCGGCTACCGCTTTTCCGAGGCAGAGGCTGGAGAGCGGGACCGGGGAAGCTTCGACTACCGGGGCACGACGGTCTACTTCCGGATCGACTATTACGACGCGGCGCTCGAATACGGCTCGGAGGATCCCGCCGACGCCAGCATCACCCGGCGCGTGCTGACGATCATGCTGCGCGAGGACCTCTGACATGGTCGGGCAAACCCGAAAGGGTTATCGGCTGGATCTCCTCGCGCTGCTTGCACCGCAACCCGTCGACGAGGACTGGGAGGCCGACAAGGCTGGATGGCGGTCATTCGTCATGGGTAACCCATCCAGCTACGATCCAGGCAGTCCCCTACAGGCGGCATGGCAGCGCGGGTATGACGCCGCTGCGCGGAGCAGCGATCCCGTCGGACTGATGCTGTGAGGTACGACCCCCGCATCGCCACCGTGCCCGAGCACGAGCTCAACGAGCTGATGGCGATCGTCCGGGACCAGGCCGAGGTCAGGCCGCTCAGCGACGATGATCGCTGGCGGGCCGACTATGCCGAGGAGCAACGCCGGCGACGGATCGTCCGCTATCAGCAGGACCTCTTCACCAGCACCGCGATCACCCATTACCGCCGCGGTCCCGCTGCGCCGATCGTCGAGCGACCGCCGGTTGAGACGGTTGCGGCCAAACTGGACCGGATCAAGGGCGACGCATTCGCGACCTTCGGCCCGCCCCGCAGCGACCGTCCCTCGATCCTGACGCACCGGCAGAGGCGGACGACCGTGCGCGGTGCCGCCAACTGGCTGTCCGTTCGCCAGCGGGTGACGCTGGTCGATGCGCCGGGCTCGGTTGATCCTGCCTTTGGCATCCAACGCTATCTCGGCCGGCATGGCGTCATCTGGCGGCTGTGCGGGGAGACGTTCGCCGACCACTGTTACGTCTTCTTCGACGCCGTCGGCGCCGAGCGCACCGCGAAAATCCACATGGTCGAGGTCCGCGACTTGCGGCCGCTGTCATGAGTTTCCTGCAACCCGACCTGTTCTACGGCGATCGCCACCCGCCGCGGACCCTGAAACCAGCGCACACGTATCGGCGGGAGGAGAGGGGGAAGGCGAAGGCGTTCGCATGGGAGAGCATGGGTGCATGGGTCCGGCACATGCACCGGCTGTTCGCGATCGAGAGCCCAAGTAGCGACCACTACGCCCGCACCCGCGAAACTGCCCGGTGCCTGACGGTCGACCGCATTCGGGAATGCCGGCACTACGATGACCTGGCGCGGTGCGAGACGATGTTGGGGTCCGGTGAGAGGATGGACAAAATCGTACGCTAAGCCCGACGACCGTCCCGATCGGGATCCAGTTTTGGGAGCGTCTGGATCTGGTGGCTAGCCGCCGTTCCTGGTCCCCGGCGAGAAGGGCAGACTGTCGCCTATCACAACCCCTTGGACGGCATAAAACTCACGCGGGATGCAGGTAGCGATGCAGTAGAGCACATTATCTGCCTATTTACCGAACCAGAAAGAAACGTCGCCGTCATCCTGATGCTCGACGTGGATCGGCGCGAAACCGTGTGCTTCGAATAGCCGCGCAGCATCGTTCGCGCGTTCCGACCTAACCCTGACACGTCCGCCAATGCGCTTCTGCGAGGGTGGCCTGTCGTTATTTGGCGGCGTCATCTCACGATATTGTGCGGAACGCGGACCGTCCGCAACTGGTGGAGAGCAGACATAATCTAGCTGAGAGATCGTTCCCAGAACCAGTGGCACGGCGCTGTCGTCAACGGCTGCCGGTCTCGGTACTCGTCTGCGCTACCAGCGCAAGGCGGGGCACTTGAATAGTATTCAACCGAGGTTGATCTCCCAGACACCCCTAGACCTGCACGGAACAGCATAAATGAGGCCATATCGACTGGGAGGGATGGATCATAATTCGCTGCGTAATCTACTGATAAAACACCGGCTCTCTTAAGAGCGACTCTGATTTCGTCTATGCGAGCGTTCGATCCGGATGCGCAATGTGCCGGCCCTGCTCCACCATTGTGGTCCTCTACCCAAACTCTTTTGTAATGGTCTACCCCGCGGGTGGGTTGGCACGTTCGCAGCAGTACGAGCACTTCTTCGAGATGGGGCTTGGCGGTGGGAAGCCAATCTCGCGCCTGACGCTCACTAGCTTCCCACCCCTCGCCACAGCCACCCAGTTGAGCTGCGAGCACAAGAGCAAATGCTATGTAGATTCTGCGGTGCATCTTCACCAAGAATGCTTCGTACATTTAACAAATGTCCGCAACCGGCCGGCTTCGGCCCAACCGCTTTGGATCGGGCTCGCGAATGGCGCGGCTTGGTGGATTGCAGAAAGGCCGCTTTTAGGGAAACGAAGGGATTAAACGGACACCGACAACCAACGCTGGTCGATCGCAGATTTACTTAGTAGCTTTAGGATTCCATAAAGCACCGCATATAACCTCGAGCTGATTCAGGCACCATTGGTATTTGACTGCTGCTGGGCTACCACTGTTGCATCCGAACCAATGGAATGTAAGTAGACAGTTCGCTCCCGGCTACCTCGTTTCAATTGGCGCATGGCTGTCTGCTGAGATTTGGTTAGCCAAATATGCACATATCCCCGTTCCACCAAACACTTGTTTAGCACCGCTTGGAGTTGGTCCCGGACATCGAACGAGATAATCGACTCATACTGAGCACTAAATGTGTTTGAGCGACGTGCAATTTCATTAGCAGAACGGAGCGTTGTGATACCTTCAACGAAGCCGGTGGAATTGAAACCTATTCTGTTCCCCCCTAGTTTCATGACCGCGTCAAGCAATTGAGCGGAACTAAGTGCATTAAGTCGCTTTAGCGTATCTGGTTTGATATAAGTGGTTACGTATCTCGATGTCTCTGCGCATTCAGCGCCGTCTTGAACATATTGCTCCAATGGAACACCAGCCTTTCCCCAAGAGGATGCCGCTTGGCCCCTTGCTCCTACCGATGTGGCCGTAACGATAGAGCAAAGTGCACAAAGAACTATCAGAGGCCGCATGTCCCATCTCCCAAGGTGCCTATTATGGCACCGATCAATGGTATTTCAATCGTAGCTTTTAGGCGACCGGGGCCAAGAGGTCAGCGGCTGCAATTGGGCGACTGCCGCCCGGCCGTTTTTAGGGTCCGCTTTCCGCTGGGGAATGTCGCAATGTGGTGGAGAGCGGACGGTCTGCTTTCGGGAACTGAAGGCCGGCAAGCTGCCGTTGCGCTAAAAGCCCTGCGCTGGCAGCATAACGGCCATGCGGATTGATCCCTCCGAATATGCGCGCCTGCGGTCGTGGTTCAGTCATATGGTTCCCAAGGTTTTCCCTTCGGACCTGCTCAACCCTGATACTCATCCGATAGCCATTCTTGATAGAGTGGCAGTAAAAACACCGGCCAAGGCGCGGAGCGGCCTCGGTATGGCGATCGGCGACGTTGTGGATTTTATGAGTGATTGGCCCTCGAACGACGTGACCGCGTGCGACCACGAGCTCTTGCAATCGGGCTTACCAACACTGTTGGAAATACGCGCAAGGTTTTCTAAGCTAGTGCAGCGAGTTGTTCGCCGGGGTCACATCAAAAGCGACGATGAATTCTACGCCCTTCGCAACGCGGTCGAGCAGCAGGGCGCAGACTGCGCGGGTTTATCGCGGCTACTGGAAGCATACGAGGCCCGTACCTGAAAGGGCGCCTGCTCTCGGGCAACGCGAGCGCGGGCCTAAACGACCGGAATTGGGCGGTTGCCGACCACGCAGTTTTGAGATCCGCTCCGTCGTTCGCTGACGTCGCGGACTGGTGCAAGGCTAACAAAGAACGACATTTCAATTTCTTATGTAGATGTTCACCGTCGCACAAAGCGCCGCGGGCGCTTCTGTTAAGCCGACAGCCAACCCTTGGAGCGCACTATCAACGCTCTCCAACTCCTCTTCAGTAACGCCGTCTACCGGCTTGTGTTGGCATTCGCTCAGTCGAGCATCCGACATGCTACATATTGCAGTGTACCAATAGCGCGTTGGCATGCGATTTACTTGGATAATGCGCAAACGTTCGCCTTTCGAGATTGAGGGGATATCGGCCCTTTTCACTGTCAGACATGGCTCCACGGCTGGCGCGCAGCCGATCAAAAGACCTGCCAAGATGGTGGCTGCGATGCAGTAGGTAGAGATCATATACCGGTTGTGCAGCGATGTTACTTCGACCGCAATCCGGTGGTTAGACGACAGGCCGCTTTCAATCGGTATAAGGCTGTAAGTTGTCACGGCTATCTGCATCAACCGAGGCCGCCAAGGCCCTCGTCAGGGATTGAGTCCCATTCAGCCCCCTCAGCGCATTGGCCAGAGGCGCAATCCAGCGTGGTCTCTATCAGAGTGCGAATCTCGTTCACCTGCGAACAGCTGGCACCATGTTCGTGACGCAGAAGCAAAATCGGCGTCGGGGACATCATCGCTTTCTGATGAATAAAAGTATTGAGGTCTTGCCGCTCAAATTTCTTACCGGACCAGACTACCTTCCCCGTCTTTTTCACCACCAGCACGTCAACAGCCATCTCAGCTATGTTTGGCCGGGTCGTCCAGTTGGGATCGCTGTTCTCGCATAGTTGCTGCATCGGCTGGCAAGCGCCCAAAGCCGTGACAACCGAAGCCAACAGGGCCACCTACCGCAGCCATCGTAGGCGGCTCCAGCGTCCGTCGGCATAGCCGATTGCGCTTTCGCTCAGCGCCATGAAGCCTAGGTCGTACATAGGCCATCGTAACCCCTGAACGAATGTCCGCAATGAGGGACGGCATCAATGGGTCCGGATGACTGACTTTGGGCGACTGCCGCCCGACCGGTTTCGAGGTCCGCTTTATCGATCGAGAATGTCGCGACCTGGTGGCTAGCGGACGTTCCGGCGTGCCAAGTAGCTCTCCTGCTCAACCGCATCTTCGTCGGTGTAGGCAATGTCGTCCAAGCCACCAGCGTCATACGTACCAAGGCCGAGCCGGTCATATTGAAGCTGCATAGCGTGATGCCATGATGCCGCGTGAATGCTGAAAACGAGACGGCCGTCCGGCATCATGGCAGGCCGGATCGCATCATTGCGCTCGCGAACGACGCTGAACTCAGCCCCGTCCTCGCCCTGCCAGTATTCATGGATCAGCTTTGCCATGCAGCCTCTTACAGCGACTGGGCTACGTCCGCTATTGGGCGACTGCCGCCCGACCGGTTTCGAGGTCGGCTTTATCGATCAAGAATGTCGCGACCTCGTGGCAAGCCGACGTTGCCCAGTTACGGAGAGGCGGTAGGATACACCTGCATGGCAACGCTGACCGGGTTCGATCACCTCTATCTGGAGGACAGCTACTTCCTTGGCTTTAGTTTCATTGACGGAGCTGTGGAATTGCGCGCTCTGTTCGTCCTTACCCGCGATCATCCCTCGTACGAGCCCCCGCTTCCTGGCGAGCAGCACTGCTATCATGAAGGATCGATACGCGTCGTGGGCTTCAAACCACTGGATGTGCGCGGGGCGGCTCGACCATCGGTTTTGAATGATCCTGACGGTTCCCTTGATCTTGGAGGCATCGAGGTCAGCGCAGATGCGGACAGCTACCGGATCACCACAGAATGGTTCGACATGCGTTTTGAAGCCGCCAACGTCACTGCCGCCCTACATTCGAATGTCCGCTGATGCGCGGTTCCGGACAAGCTGCTTTGCCACCCGCGAATGTCGCGACCTGGTGGCTAGCGGACGTTCCGGCGTGCCAAGTAGCTCTCCTGCTCAACCGCATCTTCGTCGGTGTAGGCAATGTCGTCCAAGCCACCAGCGTCATACGTACCAAGGCCGAGCCGGTCATATTGAAGCTGCATAGCGTGATGCCATGATGCCGCGTGAATGCTGAAAACGAGACGGCCGTCCGGCATCATGGCAGGCCGGATCGCATCATTGCGCTCGCGAACGACGCTGAACTCAGCCCCGTCCTCGCCCTGCCAGTATTCATGGATCAGCTTTGCCATGCAGCCTCTTACAGCGACTGGGCTACGTCCGCTATTGGGCGTCTGCCGCCCGGCCGCTTCTGGCGTCCGCTGCCCCCAGCGCGAATGTCGCGATGTGGTGGGAAGCGGACGTTAGCAGATAGGCCAAAACGCTTGGGCTACTTCACTGATTAATGGCGGCAGATGTCACATGACTGCGAAAACAGCAAAGTCACGGCATGCCGTTGGCACCCCCATGCTCCGTGCGAACGCGTCTGACCGCCAACCACCCATCTGCCCGGTTAGCGTGACAGTATGACCGAGTTCATGATGACGTCCTTCATGATCCACGTAATAAGCACCATTTTTCTTCCCAAGCTGCGCTGGCTGGCGAAAATTCAATAACACTGTACTGGATTTCTCACGGCGTAATACAATGCAGCCATGCTTGGCCGACAATACGCCCTTTACCTGCTCGTACACCATTGTCGCCGGAGCCATCTTATGAGGATCATAAGAGATGATGGTCGGCCTCCTGCCGACGGAAGCGGCTCGACCTTCGCCGAATGCAACTGTCATAATTAGCACAGCGAACATTAGCAGTTTGCTTGTCATGGCCTAACCCTCAAGTGTGACGGATCACCGCAGTCAGATTTTCTACGCCTCCTTGCAGTTATTAATTCCGGCGTCGACAAGGAAGCGCGACCGAATGTCTGCGATTGGGCGACACCGGCCGAGCCGCTTTCTCATACGAATGCCGCAACTGGTGGGGAGAAGACATCGACCAAGTCTATGAGCGGCGTCCGGTCATAAGCCCAAGGCCAGTCGCAAGCAGCATGGGAATCACAATGGCGATCCAGAGGTCAACGCCGAGGTTTTTCAAACCAAGATACATTGCGATCCCCAATACTGGGACCGCATAGCGCCCACGGTTAGCGCGAAGATCTCCCATAAATGTGACACCGCGTTTCTGCACTGTCGTTCTCCGCGCCATAGCCAACACGCTTGTGCCTTCTCGTAGCCGCCCCCGCAACGTCCGAAACTGGGCGGCTCCTGCCGGTCCACTTTCCCGTCCAAAATCAGCAGTCGGCTTTCAGGTGGTTGGCCCGGCCTGAGAGCCTTGAAACGGCAATGCCTGGTGGATTGCAGAAAAGCCGCTTTTATAGGTGGGGGCCGTAAGCGGCCGCCAACAGCTAATAATAAACACCCAGTGTTTTATTTCTAACAACTAAACAATATATTTATTCGAAATAAACTCGTTATATCAGCCAATTCCACCTTTTACCTGCTGTTCTGCCATTACTTCTGCGTTTGAACCAATAGAATATAAGTATGCTGTTCGCTCCCGGCTGTGCCGCTTTAGCCGCCGTAGCGTAGCCTGCTGCGATTTAGTCAGCCAAATACGGGCATACCCCCGCTCGAGTAAACATTTGCCGAGTACCGCTTGGAGCTGATCTCGCACATCGAACGAGATGATAGACTCATATTGAGAGCTAAATGTGTTTGTTCGGCGAGCAATGTCGTTAGCAGAGCGAAGCGCGGTGATATTAGCTACTAAGCCAATAGCGTTAAATTCTGGTGTACCCGCCCCTAGCTTTAGAACGGAGTCAAGAAGTTGGGCAGCGCTAAGGGCATCAAGATGACGAAGGGTGGCTGGCTTGATGTAGGTGGTAACGTATCTGGACGTCTCTGCGCATTCGGTACCATCCTTAACATAATCTTGCAATGTCACACCGGATTTTCCCCAAGAAAAGCCGCTATTATTTTTTGCATTTAACTGTGCATTGGTAACAACCAAGCAAAGCGCACTAAAAATAATCAAAATCCTCATCATTGGTCTCCCAAGGTTTCGATTATGACAGGGTTCAACGGTTTCTCAAGGCTGATCATATGAGGAGACGATCAAGAGATAGGCCGCTGAATTGAATGACAGCGGGTCGACGAGCGGGACCTGCACTCGTCGAACGACCTAACTGATCGCTGCGCCCATTCCAACAACGTCAGCGCCAACCCAAACTTAGCCGATGAACGAAGGTCTGCAATGGGGTGAGACACTGCGGGCAGTAAACCGCCGATTGTGGGCGACTTCTGCCCGGCCGCGTTGAATCGGCGTTCCGAGCGTCGCGACCTGGTGGTGAGCAGACAGGCAGCTTCTCCGGCTTGAAACCACGCGGCAGTCACTCGTTATCTAACACCGCGCCAGCGCCAGATGACAACGTACAGTACGCTGGTCGCCAGCGTGACCGGTACTATGCAGATCGAGAGTACAAGGGCTGCAAAAACAAGGATTCCGCCACCATCAGTCCCAGAGCGATCACTGCTTGCAGCTAGAAATGCGAGCCCGTTCATCATCGATGGGACGAAGGCGCAGCCTAGCAGAACGGCAACAACCCGGGACCGGCCCAATACATGCCGTCCGACAGCCGCCATGAAGCCGAAGGTGACTAGTGCCACGACGATGGCGGGCAGCATCAAGCTTCCGATGCCCTCGCGGCCCACAATTGTGCTTGGATGCGAGAGTGCAGACCACACGGCTTCTAGCACGAAAGATCTTCTCCTATCGTGGAGGCGATCCCGCAATCTACCTCATGCAGCTTCGTTCCGATAGCTACTGGGGGTTCAGCGGTAAACGCGAGTGGCGCGCCTATACGAATGACCGTTATCGGAAGCCCGGCTCGCCAGCCTGAAGGTCCGTTATTGGGCGCTTTCTGCCGTTCCCGAAAACGAAGGTTGAGGGAGACGGCGGAAAGTTTCGGCCGATCCCGTGCGTCGCAGGGGGCGGCTTTCCCGAAATGTGTTCCCGAATGAGTTTTCCCGAAATTGCCCGTTGGACATGGAGAAACGGGACGCTCCGCAAACGAGGGTTTGGGTGACGATCGCTGGCTTTGTTCGGTCGCGGCCGATCCGCGTCACCTAACCCGTCACGCTGTCTATGCACCGCAGACGGTAGGCTTAGCGTACGATTTCGACCTTTCTCTCACCGGACCCCATGTTGGTCGAGGCGGGGTCGGGTTGGCTGTACGGCCTCGATCGCACGTTCAACCGGGCCGAGCGAGGCACGCTTCTTGTGGAGGTTCGCAATCGGCGTCACCTGCTCAGCCTCGGTCGGACCGCTGCCAAACCAAAGGGGCCGCGCTTCGACGTGACCCTGTTACCGGATGCGGTCCTGCTACGGCTGATCCAGACCCATGACGATCCCGGTATGGTGGAGGCACTGCGTGCCGAGAGAACCAGGCGTCAGGGTCGTGATAACGAAAACGGGGCCGGAACCGATAGCAGCGGTCTCGACCCCGTCGATCGAAGGATCCTCCGTCGAAACGGTGGATAGACTGGCTCAACGCGCTTGCGCCGATTCCGGTCCGCCATCCCCGTTATACGGATTATCCTCAATTTTCCATGAACGAGCCGTTCCGGCCGTTCCACCCGCCATACGGCACATCACCCGAAGGACTTCACCCGAAGGACATCAACCCCGAAGGGACATCAACATGACCGTCATTGCACTCTCGGCTTGCCGCAGTTCGCTCGCTTCTTTCGAAAACGCCTACGCCGTTGCCATCCAGCTTCGTGAAACCACCGGCATCGACCAGTTCGTGGTCCGTACCGACAATCCCATTCAGCCTTTCCGCGTCTCCCGGTGCCGGCCACATCACCCGGAGCATCTTCTCGCCCTGGTCGCCTGACCAAGGCAGCATCGTCAGCCTTTGACCGTCATCCTGTCGAGGAGCTGCGCGGCGGTGAAGCCTTCGCACAGGTCGGCGTTGGTCGCGTAGATCACCGGCAACTTCTGCTCGCGGATCACCGCACACATCCGGCCGCGTCGGTAGGCCACGCTCTTCAGCCAGCACAACTCCTCATGCGCTTGCTGGAACGGCGTGTCGTACAACAGATACCACAGCCGCATCTGATAGGGGTTCTTCGTGCTTAGAATCTCGGCAAGATCCTTGCTGCCCTCACCGTCGATCACGCCGTTGTCGGCATCGGCAGCCAGCGCCTCATAGGCTTCCTGAAGCTCGGTGATCGCCAGATAGGCCAGATCAAGCCCGATCCCGATCGTGGCGCCTGCCAGCACCCGACGATCGGCCGACACTACCGGGTCACCGTTTTCATTCTTCTCATTGTTGTTGAGCACGTCGTATAGCGGCAGATCATAGTCATACCCCCGCATCATGTCCTGGACCTTCATCATTTCCTCCTTCCGTGAAGACGGTGCATTGAACATAACGCGAACAGGGTCCGCAAGTCCTTTTCTTCACCGTTGGCCGATTAGTTGTTGATGGCAGCTGCATGGGATCACCGACACCAGCCATGAACGGCAAACGTTGCTTAATTCTGCTTCAACCCGACCAATAGAAAACCGACCACGACTACCTTCGCCAAGCGTTGCTCGATGGCAAACAGCCGGAGCCGCTCAAGACCGCCGTCTGAGCGGCGACCACCGATAGCGTTTGCCCGCGGGTCATGATCGTCTAGATCCCTGACAATCGCGCGCGATCGTCATGGATCACCCAATCCACGATCCCTGCTAACCGGAGCCGCCTCATGACTTCCAGCCTCATGGATCGCCGGGCCGATAGTCTCCCTATCGGTAAGCCCGTCGTGAACAGCGCGGATATCACCCGCAAGACGGTACTGTGGCAGGGTTCCGAACTCGCCAAACAGATCGCCATGGTCGCGCTGTTCGTTGCCTTCGCCGCCTACCTCATCATCGCGGCGTGGACCCAAGGGAGCCTTGGCCAAGGGCTGCTCGGCGCGGCGGGCCTGACGTTCGCGACCGGTGGATACATCGCGTACAGTCGCCGTCGCGCCAGCGCGCTGCCCTACCCGGCGAACAGCCTCTCGATCACACTGGAAAAGGCGCTGGACGAGGTCGAGCGCATCTACAGTACCCCGCGGCCGATCGCCGAGCGCCGCAACCGCCTTCAGGACCTCGTGCCGGCGCTGAACGAAGCCTTCGCCTCGTTCCTCGGCCGACCCTGCGCCAGCTTCAGCGACACGCCCCTTCGCCACGACAGCGAGCATGTCATTCCGGTCGAGCGCCAGTACCGCGAAGACCTGCAACGGCTGACCTGGCTCAACCGACCCCGCACCGTGCGCCACCACGTCGCCACCACCATCGGGGTCGACTGCCTGACCAGCTATCGCCGCGTCATGCGCCACCTTGGCGTCAACATCGATCTCCTCGAACCCTACGGCGTCCCGTCCTCGGCACCGCGGCCGCTACCGTCACCTGTGGCATCCGTCGCCGCCACGATCACGCCGATCTACTTGGCCGGGCTCAGTGCGCGCCTGGGCGAGCCGGCCGATCAGATACTGCCGCCACTGCGCGAGAAGCTGAACCGCTGTCTCGCCGCTTATTCACACATGCCGGACGCCGATCAAATCGAACTGGACGCGATCATCAACCGCCACCTGCCCGCGATCGAAACCGCGTTCGTCGACAAGTCCGAGAAAGGCACTGCTGCGGCTGCTGCAACTGACCTCACCGTTGATGCCATCAAACGGATCGATGCCACATTGGACGATCTGCTGGCTCGGAGCGCCAAGGGCGTGGACGATGCCTTCTCGACCGTCATCGGCTTTGTCGAGGCCCGTCATCCCGCGAAATAACGCAGTAGATTAGACCCTTGCGTCAATCCGTTCGCAGGTGCAGCATGGCGACGCCTTTCAGGCATCCTCTCCTAAAAGACCCTCCGGGCTGGCTCACACCGGCCCTTTTTTTGTCTGCCGAACGCAACCGCTACCGCTGCTTAGCAACGGCATACTCAATCATCATCGTCGCCCGTGCTGGCTACACCACGAGCCGCAAGCGCGGCATTCAGCTGCCGCTTGATGCTCATCCCGCTGAGGTGTTCGAGCACACGGTCATAGCCTTCAGACGTAAGCTGACCGCGAATGTCTTCAACGGAACGGCATACCCCTTCCCTGGCCAACTGAAAGGCTCGTTCGATCGTCGTCACGCGGGTGTCGGTCATGCTGCTCCAAAAGCCTCTGATCGATCGCCGTCAACGACGCTCCATCACGCCAGCGCATATCGATCTAGGTGGCTCCCTTTCAAGGATAAGCGCCTGTTAACCTCTTTCAGCTACCCAGCTGATGGTGCCTTTCAGGCATCCTCTCCTAATGAACCCCCTCTTGGGCTGGCTCACGCTGGCCCTTTTTTTTGTCTGCCGATCGCAACCGCTACCCCTGCTTCAGCCGCGCTGCGAGATATTGCCGTTCCTTATCCATCTGGTCCTCCATCATCGCCCAGATCAATTTCGCCGCAGCGCGATAACCCGCCCAGTCCTGCTCGATCGTCACCGACGTCCACATCGTTACATGCTCGCACGATATCTGTCGCTTTGCAGTGAACTTGCACATCAACGCCGATAGCTCGATCCGGAGATCGACATCGCCGTCCTCGGCCAACCGCGGCACCACCACCTCCGTGACGAACGTCGATCGCGCCATGCTCGCGCTGCTCAATTGCGACCGGGCCACCGCCAGCTCGCTGATGTTAGGAACCGGCGACGCACAATGCTGTCGGATAACGTCGAGACCTGCCTCGATCTGTCGATGATGCTCCTCCAACCTGCTGAGCATCGCTTCCTCACTCATCTGCATCAACCTTCCCTACCGGGCGATGTCGGATGTCGGGACACGTCAGCACGTCGGGATTTCATAAAATCGCCATACGTACCGATGGTGTCGGATCACGCCCGAGGACGTGTCTGACCGGCTCGAACAACCCCTTCTCTCTATCAAGTGGGGCCTGCTGGCACCCTCACCATCATCCAACGCACGACCGAAAACCTAGACTCATTCCAACCCCGAAACTTCGCACTGATCGAGAGAAATAAAGGCCGATTTCAGCGTATGTCGCACCAGCGCCAAGGGCCGCTCAATAATCGGCAAACGCTTAGGGCGAAGTGCGCAACACTGGATAGGAACCGTGTCAGGTGGAACCAGTCTAGTGGGCGGCAGCTGCTTGTCCAAACGGCACGGCAATCCGAAGGAAGGCTTTGTCGAGCCTATGCACTGGCGAAAGCCATGAGGGGGCCACCCCGCCCAAGAGGGCGGGGCCGGGCTCTAGTCGGCAAGAGTCGACCGGAGCCCCGCGAAGAGCGGGTCTCCGCCCTAAAGGGTAACGATCCCTTGTCCGACGTCCTGAAACGCCTCCACGGGCCTTCTGCGGCCATTTGCGCGGATGGTGTGGGGCGGGGGGCGGTAAGCCACCTCGACGTCACGCCTAGGACCACGACCACCGCCGGCAGCCTGCGGCTGTGGAATCATGCGCTAGGCGCATGATGAGTGCTTTGTGGGCCTGTGTTCTCATCGCACCCTTCGCCGTCTCTCAGTGTCTCGGCGTGCCAGACCCGTCCGACGAGGTCGGCGTCAAAGTAGAATTGTCCTGACGGACAATGCTTTTGTTTGATTTGAAGACGCCTCAACAAGAATACCGGGCCTAAAGGCCCTACGGTTTCCACCGCTAAAGCGGCGGAGCCTCCGTCATTCATGTTGACCCCGCCGGCCGTGCCTGCCTCTTGAGCCCCTGCGAGGACGGCTCCGGGTGCGATGAGAACAAAGGCCGGGCCTTGCCCATCAGCACAGTAGAAAAGGAATAGCCCGCTGACGCGGTCTATGCGTTGTTTGTTTGTTTATTTACGCTCCCTGGTCGGGAGCTATTTATGCTCGGACTCACCGAGTACGATGACTATAGTGTCAAGTAATCAATCCGTTTGGCCAAATGGAGGGGAGGGGGTAGAAAGAAGATGCCGGAGGGGAAAGGCCCCACGGACCGGCAAACAGGGGGACAGGCCCCCGCCTAGATGGAGTTAAGACTATGAACATCGGTCAGTTCAAGAGCGCCAACGGTCAGCTTATCGGTTCGATCGCCACCGCCACCATCGACCTCGCCCGCCTTGGCCTCCGCCCGGTCGAGAGCGACAACGAGCGCGCGCCCGCCTACGAAATCGTCACCTTGAACGTCGCCCGCCGCTGGGTGCAGATCGGCGCACTGTGGGAGTTGACCAGCAATTCCACCGGCGAGGTTTTCTATCAGGGCAAGTTGGACGATCCCAGCCTGTCCGAGCCGCTGCAAATCACCCTGTTTGGCAACAACGACGAAGGTTTCCGCGTCGTCTGGAACCGCCCGCAGCCCCGCCGCGAGAACATGGACGGCACCCGCCAGACCCGCCGCAAGGCCAATGACGACGGGTTCGGCACCGGCAACGCCACCGACAACGGCCAGCTTGCCGACGCGGACGAAATGCCCGCCTTCTAAGCTACCGACCAAGACGGGCGGGGAGAGCGGCTGAAACGCTCCCCCGACCCTAATCGCCATCCCTGCCAAAGGTTAGACACCATGACCAAGAAAACGACTTCCGACCGCTTTAACAGCTTTTCCGACATGGGCGAAGCCCTTGGGAACACCGACGCCGCCCGCGCCGACACCCACGATTGCGACCCCGCCAACGACACCCCCGAGCATGACACCGCCAGCGACGAGCGCGCGGCCGAGATTGCCGAGAGCATCACCGAGGCGACCGCGACCACCAATTTTCAGGAGGCTTTCGGCGACGTTGGCGCGCTGTCCATCGTCGAGCTTGGCGGCGAGCGCGAAGAACTCGACATGCCTGAACCGCTACAGGCGCAGCACGATTGCGCGGCGATCATGGCGACCCTGTTTGATCTGTTGCGCGATACCCGCCTTGAGGCGAGCGCACAGGCCATCGCATGGGGTTTCGTCAACTCGTTTCACTTCGAGGCGCAGAAGCTGGAACGCGAGGAAGACGCGCTTTGCCGCGACCTTGGCGAGATGGCCCGCCGCTATGAGCCGTCCGAAATCTACTCGACCGAGATGGAGGAATTGCAGCTTCGGGCGCACACCATGACCGAACGCCGCGCCGCGATCGAATGTATGCGCGACTATGCCGCCGACTGCTACCACGCCCAGTCCGGCCACCCTTGGTCCCCCGCGCGCGGATCGAAGGTTTCCAGCGGCGGAACCGCCAGCCAGATTGCCGCCCTCGACTTCCTCAAAGCCCGCGCGCAGGACCACCGCGAGAAGCGCAACCCGACCGGCCCGCTTGTCGTCTTTTCCGGCGGGCAGGAATGGCACGACCACGAACAGCTTTGGGAGAAGCTGGACCAGATCAAGGCGCGCGTGCCCCACATGACGCTTTGCACCACCGCCCAGCGGAAAGGTTGCGACATGATCGCGGCAGCTTGGGCATCAAGCCGCAACGTGACCGTGATTGCCTTCACCCCGCAAACAGGCCGCTATGGCAACCGCGCCGGGTTCGTCCGCAACGAACAGCTTGTGAAACTGGCACCGGTTGAAGCGATCGTTTGTCAGGGTTCGGGGCTGCAAAGCAATCTCTTGCAGGTACTGAAAACCGCTCGCATCCCAACCCACGCTTTCCCGATCAGCGGACAGGCACCCGCCCCGACCGCCCGCAACCGGCAAGCGAACGGCTAACCCCTTTCGGGCGGCGCAGCCCAGAGCGCGCCGCCCACCTCTTTCCTTGGCAGGAAATCCCTCAGGCCAGCGACGGGCGACCCCCGGCGCTGGCCCTTTTTTGCCAGCGTCGCCAGGGGGGAACCCTACGGTTCCCCCCAGCCAGTCGGGCGGCCGCGCGGCATCCTTGGCACGGCCCCGTCGGGCCGTGCCTGGTCGCCGCACAGCCGCCCGACTTCCCCCCTCCGGTAATGCGCTACCGCAGCTCCGTGGCGATCGCCGGTGAGCTGATCGGACCTCGCGGGCGGGGAGGGCGCGGCACCCGGCTCGCTCGCGTCGGTCAGGCCCTTCGGCCTGCCCCTGCTATGCATCGGCCGGGGAAGCACCGAGACGGACATCGAGCCCGCCCCGGCGCTGTCACGCGGCACCCTTGGCACGGCCCCGCCGGGCCGCGCCACGTTCACCGCGCGTCTCCCCCGATCGACAGGCGGCCCCCGGCTCGCTCGCGTCGGTCAGGCCCTTCGGCCTGCCCCGGCTACGCATCGACCGGGGAAGCGCATTGACGGGCATCGAGCCCGCCCCGGCGCTGCTGCCGCGGAGAAAATCTATCTCTCTGTAGTCCCATCATGGCGGCCGGCGCGACAGGCCTCAAGGACGGCGGGGCCCCACCATTTTGCTACGCAAAATCGTGACCCCCACCGCCGCTGGCGCGGCCGCTACGCGGTCCTTGACCCCTGCCACCCCGGCCACTGGGAGGACTTCGTCATCGACGAAGGAGGATCACATGTACAACGTCTCGGAAGCTTACGGTCACGACCACAACCCGTTCGGCGTCTACGATCTGGACGATGCCGCACTGGCCTCTCGCGCACGTGGTCTAACGTCACAGATCGGCTCGCTGATGCGCACGCTGAACCGCTTCGAGGACTTCTGCGAGCGGATCGATCTGAAGGCCCTCGACGAGAAGACGCTCGCCGGGATGTACGACACCGCATGCGGCACCGACTTGCGGGTGTACGAGGCCGGAAACGAACTGGATGCCGTCGAGCTGGAGTTGAGGTCACGACGGGCGGCGGAAGCCCAATCGGAGAGCGTGCACGACGCGAACCGGATGGACGATCCCAACTGGTTCTGGAACTTCTGACCGGGGGCCACGCGCCCCCTTTTTCATCGCGCCGGCATCCTGCTCGCTCGCATTGGTCCGGCCCCTGCGGGCCTCCCCTCGCTACGCCTCGCACGGCCAAGCGCAAAGTGGGCATCGAGCCCGCCTTGCGCTGCTGCCGCGGGGGTGAAAACTCTCTCTCAAGTCGGTCCATTATCCCGGCCGGCGCGACGAGCCTCAAGGACGACGGGGCCCCACCATTTTGCTGCGCAAAATCGTGACCCCCATCGCCGCTGACGCGGTCGCTTGCGCGATCCTTGACCCTCGCTGCGCCGGCCTACCGCAACATTCGTCTTGAAGAAGAAGGAGGACGACATGCAGGTAACGTTGTTTCGCGCGCTCCGAAGCGTTAATATCGATGACGAAATCGCCCAGAAAGCGGTCGAAGCCGTCGAGGAGCATATCGAAATGGCCGTCGGACAAGCCGTGAAGCCGCTGGAGAACAAGATCGACACGCTGTTGATCCAGATCGCGGCGCTGTCGACCAAGATCGACACTGTCGGCACCGGCACCCAGACCGCCATCTCCAACATCAGCGGCGAAATGAAATCGGTCAAATGGGTCAGCGTCGGCACCACAGGCTTTATCGCCCTGTTCGGGGCAGCGGCAACCTTGGCCGCCAAGCTGATCCTCTAGCCACATCGGGAGGGGCTTCGGCCCCTTCCTTCATCGTCCAGACGAACAGGCCATCCGGGTGACCGGGTGGCCTTTTTAATGGCCATCGCCGGCCCACGCGCGGCACCCGGCTCGCTCGCTGCGGTACGGCCCCTGCGGGCCTCCCCTCGCTACGCCTCGGCCGGGTAGCACCAGTGCGGGCGTCGAGCCCGCCCCGGCGCTGCTGATGCCGTTTCCTGACCCCTGACGAACCATCGCCAGACCGCCTCGCTGGCTTGCGCAGCGACCTTCCAACCGTGCGTACGCTATGCCTTGGGGAACGACCGTCGTGCAGAGCCAAAAGCGCCCCGAACCCTCTCCGGAGAGAAGGGGGAAGGGGAGATGCGGTTTCAACGAAGGAGGTCGAGATGACCATCACTTTCCGCATCGAAAACGGCAACGGCACCCTCCCCCCGAAGGCGGCGATTGTCACCCCCGACCAGCTTGCGTCGCTGCGCGATCTGCTCGCCGAACAGTCGCTACGATTGGGCATCACTATGCTGCTTCCGATCCACGGCGTCACCGGTGATCCGGGCTTCGAACTGGAGGCGCGCATCTGCCCCCTCGCCCTCGCCGTCGTGTCGAAATGCTTCGACCATGACCCCGACGTGATCGCGGTTCTGGAAGAGGCCCAGTTCCTCGGCCGGCGTGTCCGTATCTGGCAGGCGCTGCGCAGTCGCGATTTCCGGATCAGGCTCTCGCTGACCCCGGATGCCGCCCCGCAACTGGCGATGAGCGAAGCCCATGCCATGACCCTCCTCCATGGCCTTGGCCTCGATCGGGAACGGTCCGGCGTCATCGCCATGACCGAGCTTCGCGACCGGCTTACCAGTCCCCGCATCAGCCGTCGTCTTGCTGCCGATCCGGCCATGGCATCCTATGTCGAGACCCTGACGGAAATGGCGGTCATGAAACTGGTCCAAGGCGAGTACCAGCTGGCTTGGATCTGACCGGTCAACGACCCACTGACGGCACCGCATGGGACGCCCAGCCTGACGGCTGGCGTCCCATTTTTTTGCTTGGCAATGCCCAAGCCGGCTGCGCCTCGATCCGAACAAGAGAATGGCCGCACAGGGTAGCAAACCCGGTGCGGCCATTGGCGTAGGCTTTGGCCTCGAACCGTCTCAGGCTTTCGCCGTGATCCGCTTCTCGACCTCATCCACACCCAGCGTCTTCACCGCCTCCATCAACCGCTCCAGCCGGTCCAGTGGGAGCTTCAGCAACCCTACCTTCTCGACCCTGTCGATCGCCGTGTCCCGAAGCTTCTTCTGATGCGCCTTGCGACGCTCCGCCAGCTTCAATTCCTCGGCCTCGATCGCGGCCATTTCAGCGTCCAGTGACTTCGCCATTTTCCTTACCTTCTGGTCAGGCTGATCGGGCTCTGAACACCCCCGGTATAGCCAGCGATCGACCCCTCGAAAAGACCATGACCAAAGCATCCACTCCGACCCAAGGAAAACCCCATGACGATCATCGACGAACAACCCCAAGACGCCCGCGCCAAGCGCAAGATCAATCCACTATTCCGCCTTGATGGCGGACCCCTGCCCCGTGGAAATCCGGAGGCCTTTCCCATCACGCTGAAGAACAAGAAGGATCAGAGCAACACATGGGAATCGAGACAACAAAGAAGCACACCGAACGCAAGCTTCGCTTGCCTTTTCCGGTGGAATTACAGCAACTTAGACAAAATCAGATGCGTGGCACAGCGTGCCACGAAACGAGGCACGCTGTGCCACGCTGACAAAACCGCGGTTTTCCGCCCTTTCTGCGTGGCACGTTGTGGCACGTTTTTCCCAAACGACCAATTCCAGACCTTGCCCGGCTAAATGCCGCAGGTTATACGGGGGGGCTCGCCGAAGCCTTCACCAGCCCCCCTGCTAGGGAGCTGGAAGTTGAAATCCTTTCTTCACCGTACGGTCCGGCTACCCCGTGACTTGTGTGATCGTCTTGATGCTGAAGCGGCCTTTTTAGGCTGCACGCCGTCGGACCTTATTCGGCAGGCTATCGAGCAACGTCTCGATGGACTGAAGCTGCTACATGGTAGCAAGCGCCGGCACCTGCGCGTGACCGAATATATGCAGGTCGCGCTCGATGCGATCATCCGGAAAGATTATCCGGAAATGCGCGATACGCTGGTCCTCGAAACCGACCGTCGCATGAAGCTTCATCATGGCGCGTGATGACCCCAAGAAGCCGGTCAGGAAACCGCGCAAGGACATCCGCAACGACAAGCGGTCGATCCCGCAGGAGCATCATTCCTCGCGGGGTGCTCCGCCGCGCAATTCGGGCAACTTCACCCGCGGCAGCCAGCTTCTCAACACCCAGATTCTCATGTGGCTGCAGGGCATCAAGATGCCCGTCTACATGTGGCTCGGTGTCTTCGTCATCGCCTACTCGACGATCCTGACGCTGACCCTGGATGAGAACAACATCCAGCTCATCTGCATGCGCATCCTGTCGACGCTGTGGGACTGGATTTCGTTCGATGAGATGAAGCGGATCAACCTCCGCCTGCCCGACAACAGCGTGCGCTCGACCTTCATGGGCTACGTGCCGTTCGTGCCCGAGGTTATCCTCGCCTGGCACAAGGCGGTGAAGGGCCTGCTCGGCTCGGTTGTGGCCGCCTCGTGTATCACCGTTCCGCTGTCGATCTGGTACGTCGATTTCTCCGCCCGTCGGGGCAAGGCGATAATGCAGGAACGCCACGAGCGCGGCGCCATGCTGGTCGAGCGCGACCTGCTCTATTCCGAGATCGCCGCCCACAACAAAGTCGAGTTCGTGAAGGAAGCGGCGCGGCTCTTCCCGGACAAGAAGCCCGAACAGGTCCTGAAACTACCGTTCAAGGCGCGCAAACTGGGCGGCATCCACCATCCCTACAGCGTCGCCGGCATCCCGTTTCCGCACCGGCTCGAGCAGTCCCACTTCATGACCCTCGGCACCACCGGCTCGGGCAAGACCACTGTCTTCCGCAAGCTATTGGCGCAGATGCGCGAGCGCGAAGATAGCGCCGTCGTCTTCGACCTGACCGGGGCCTATGTCGAGGCGTTCTACGACCCCGACCGCGACACCATTCTCAATCCCGCCGACGCCCGTTGCCCGGCCTGGACGATCTTCAACGACTGCACCAGCTACAGCGATTTCACCGCCGCAGCCGGGGCGCTGATTCCGTCCGATGGCGGTGCTGGTGATCCCTTCTGGGTGCTGGCTGCCCGGACGCTCTTCATCGAGATGTGCATGAAGCTCATCGAGATGGGTGAGACCTCCAATCAGGCTCTCGCCGACAACCTCATGACCGCCGACCTGAAGCTGGTTCACAAGCATCTCGCCAACACCATTGCCGACCCGATCACTGCGCCTGAGGCGGCCAAAATGGCGGAGTCGATCCGGGCGGTGTTCAACACCAACGCCAACATCCTGCGCTTCCTGCCCGACGACGGTCCGCCATATTCAATCTGCGACTGGATGACCGCCGAGAAGAAGCCCGGATCGATCCTCTTCATCACCTCCAACTACACCGACCTCGAGATGAACCGGGCACTCCTGACGCTGTGGTCCAACCTCGCGATCCACGCACTGATGACGATGCGCAAAACCCGCGAGCTGCGCACCTGGTTCGTGTTCGACGAGCTCGGCGCTCTGCACCGCCTGCCGGCGATCGAAAGCGGCCTCCAGACCGCGCGTAACTTCGGTGGGGCCATGGTCCTCGGACTGCACTCCTTCGATAAGCTGGTGCAGGTCTATGGCGAGGAAAATGCCCAGAACCTAACATCCCTCGCCCGGACCAAACTCATCCTCGCCGCCGCTAACATGAAGACGGCCGAAGAGGGCGCAAGCTACATCGGCAATCGCGAAATCAAGCAGATGGATGAGGGCTATAGCTACGGCTATAATAACACCCGCGACGCCTCGACCCTGACCCCCCGCAAACAGATCGAGCCGCTGGTCATCCCGGACGACATCATGAACCTGCCGAGCCTGCATGGGTTCGTGAAGTTTCCCGATGGTTTTCCGGCCGCCCGCATCCGGCTCGAATGGGAGCATTACCCGCAGGTTGCCGAAGGTTTCATCCGCCGCAAACCCGGCAAGCCGGACGAGCCTGGCATGGGTGTTCGCGGAAGGGGTGGAAAGCCGCAAGGTGGTGATGACGATGTAGGGCGTGGCGAGGCGCCGGGTCTCGATGAGACCGAGGTTCCGCCCGCCAACATCGCCAACAATTTCGCCGCCAACATCCTGTCGCAACCGACTGAGGATGAGGTCGATAACTCGCGCGATAGCAAGGCTGACGAGTCAGCAACCCAAAGCCAGCCGCAGGCGCTGCTCGAGGACATGCGCGAGCCAGCTCAAGAGGATAAACGCGACAACCGCACTATGCCTGGCACCGGGGAAACGGAGCGGTCGGGCAGCGACAATGATCGACGCGATAAAGCCGGGCCGACGCCGGCACCGGAACCGTCCCAGGCGCGGCCCGAAGACCTGTCGATCCGTGAGTCACGCGACGCCTTCCCCGATGAGATCGAGGATGGTGGCCTGGGTGTGGGTGACTGACGATGCATTCGATCGCGACCGTCAAATCGGCGTCGGGCGCCGCCAAATATTTCGCCAAGGACGACTTTGTCAGCGGGGAGTATTACACCGACGAGAAGGCCGGTGAGGTCAGCATGTGGGGCGGCGAAGGCGCGGCCGCGGCTGGCCTCGAGGGCAGGGTTTCACAGGAGACCTTCGCCAAGGTGTTGGGCGGCGAACTGCCCTCCGGCGAGCGGGTCATGGACCAGCGGCAGTCGCGTCGGCCGGGCTATGACCTGACTTTCTCCGCGCCGAAATCGGTGTCGGTGATGGCCTACATCGCCGGCGATAAACGCATCCTTGGTCCCGAAGGCGCCCAGACCAAAGCCGTCCAGCAGACCATGGCCTGGATCGAGAAGAACCTCGCCGAGACGCGCATCACCAAGGACGGCAAGACCGAGACGGTGAAGACCGGCAATCTGGTCTACGCGCTGTTCCAGCACGACACGAGCCGGGCGCTCGATCCGCAGGCCCACGACCATGCCATCGTCGCCAACATGACCAAGGGTCCGGATGGCAAATTCCATGCCCTCCACGCCGACCGGATCTGGTCGAGCAACAGCGTCATCGGCTCGATCTATCATGCCTTCCTGCGCGCCGAACTGGAGAAGCTCGGGTACAAGACCGAACTGACCGGCAAGCACGGCACCTTTGAGATCGTCGGTGTGCCAAAGAACGTGCTGGAGGAATATAGCCAGCGCCGTGCCGACATCGTCGCGACCGCCGAAAAGCTCGGCATCAAGAGCATGCAGGGGCTGCGCGATGTCACCGCCCGCACCCGCGATCCGAAGCTGAAGGTCGACGACCGCGACGGTCTCCTGAAGGATTGGATCGACCGGGCGGCAGCACTTGGCTTCACCGGCAAGGATCTGCTGGCCGCTGCCGAGAAAGCGAGCAACGACCGCGAGACCTCGCCGATCGAGCGCGGCTATCAGGCGATCGTCGAAGCGGTCAGTGTAGCGCGGGAAACCGTCGCCGGTTTGCTTCGCTCGCCCGACCCACTGGTCGATCGTGGCTTCGTCCGGTTGGCGCAGTCCACCGGTCAGGCCAACGCGCAGCTGGCGGTGGCATCTGCTGTCCGCAGTCTCGATCAACGCGAAGCCGCCTTCGACAAGGACAGGGTCGCCAAGAAGGCGCTCGACTTCGGTCTCAAGGGGGTCACGATCGACCATGTCGAGGCGCGGGTCGAGCAGCTGATCGACAAGGGCAGGCTCCTGCCCGGTGAGGTCAGGGTTGAAGGTAAATCCGTCGCCGGGGTCACCACGCCGGAGGCGCTCAGGACCGAGGAAGCCATCCTCGCCCGGATCGAGGAGGGCAAAGGCGCTGGCGCACCGATCGTCACGCCCTCGGCCGCGCCGGACCGACTACAGGCCGCCTCCCCTCACCCGCTGAACGAGGGCCAGCTCGCGGCCGCCACGCTGATCGTCTCGACACCGGATCGCATCGTCGCCGTCCAGGGCATCGCTGGCGCCGGCAAGTCGACCATGCTGCAGGCGGTTGCCCGCGTCGTCGAGTCCGAAGGCAAGTCGGTGCTGGGCCTTGCTTTCCAGAACAAGATGGTCGCCGACATGAAGGAAGGCATGGCGCGACCCGACGCCATTCCCAACCGCGAAATGTCGGTCGACCATATGCAGGACTCTGGGGTCCAGGCGGAGACGATCGCGCACTTCGTCTGGCACAACGCGAAGCACGTCACCAATCCCAACACGCCCGAAGCACAGGCACGCCGCGCGGAGTTGAAGAACACGGTCATCGTCGTCGACGAGACCTCGATGGTGTCGAACCGCGACATGCTGAAGATGCTGACGATCGCGGAAGGACTCGGCATCGAGAAGATCGCGTTGATCGGCGATCGCCAGCAGCTCTTGCCGATCGATGCCGGCAAGGCCTTCGCGGTGATGCAGGCGGCCAGGATCGGCATGGCCCGCATGGATGACAATCTGCGCCAGCAGACCGACCAGCTGCGCACCGTCGCAGCGCTCGCAAACGTCGGCAAGGCGGGCCAGGCGATGAAGGTGCTTGGCGACAAGGTCGTCGAACACCAGGAGCCATCCAAGCACGCCGCCGAGCTATGGCTCGCGCTGTCGCCGGCGGAACGCGCCGAGACGGCCATCTTCGCGTCCGGCCGGGCAACCCGCGCGACGATCAATCAGGAGGTGCAGAAGGGCCTAAAGGCGGAGGGCACCCTCAAAGGCGACGGGCTGTACATCGCCGTCATCCAGAACGTGAACGTCGAGCGCGAGGAACTGCGCTACGCCAAGACCTACGACAAGGGTCAGCGCCTCGAGATCAAGGGCCGGATATCGGAGGTCGGTCTCGAACGCGGGGTTGCCGAGGTGAAGCGGACCCTCGCCAACGGCAGGGTTGAGATCGTCCAGAATGGCAAGACGATCCGGTTCAATCCCCAGAAGATCGACCCGATGATCGATCGGGATCGGATGTCACTCGCGACGATCGAGACCATCCAGATCCATGAGGGTGACCGCATCCGCTGGACTGACAACGACAAGGAGCGCGGCATCTACAACGCTTCGCTGGCGACGATCACCGGCATCGAGGGCGGCAAGGTCACGGTCGAGTTGGCCAACAAGGACCAGGTCACGCTCGAGCAAAACGACAAGATGATGCAGCGCATGGACCTCGCTTACGCGCTCAACATGCACATGGCGCAGGGCATCACCGTCAACAAAGCCATCACGGTCATGCAAAGCTGGGAACGTAACCTGTCGAACCAGCGGCTGTTCAACGTCGGCGTCACCCGCATCCGCTTCGACCTGACCATGGTCGTCGATAACCAGCAGAAGCTGGAGATGCAGCTGGACCGGAACCCCGGCGACAAGACCTCCTCGCTGGAAAGCCTCGGCCGGCTGGATATCGATCGCACTGTGGTTCAGACCAAAGCGGCCGACGAAGCGCTCACGAAGGCGATGGAGAGCCTCGACCAGGCCGGCAGCGAGAAGATCCTGATCGATCCCGCCAGCCTCGACATGACCGACCTGCCCCCGATGGGCCCGTCGACCACCGACTATTCTGACATCCGCAACCTCGATGGCGAAATGCCATCGATGAAGGACCGCGAGGACGCTGACCGCCGTGACGGCCGTGCCGATCGCAAGGACGACGAGCTCGGCCTGACGCCGCGTGAACACGACGATCTCAGCGCCCTGCCCGCCCTGCCCGGCCACGTCGAACAGATCCGTGGCCTGCCCGAAAAGAACCTCAGTCTGGATATGTGATGATGAGCAACACTCCCTTGATCGATCCGCCTGCGTCGCCCGTGCCGGCCGATCCGCCCCGCCCGACGCCAAGGCTCCTGATCGACATGGTCATGACCATTCTCGACAAACAGCAGGTCAGCCTGGCGCAGATGTTGAAGCATCTCAAAGGCTGGGATCTCCCGGACTGGGAGCGCGAGCAGATCAACGATTTCGCCGACGTGATCCTGCGCATGACGCAAATGAGCCACGATATTCTCGACCAGGTCGTGCAGGGTTGGCCTGACCTGCTCGATGACGAGACGATCCGGGCCGGGATCGAACGTCATACCGCCCCCTTGCGCAATGCTGCCGAGGGTATCCGCCGCGACTGTTCGGTAACCCGGGTACTCGCCATCGATGGAATGTCAGCTGCCGAGAAGCATCAAGACGAACTGCTGCGCGCCATCGCCTTTGCGATCGATAGCCATTGTGACGGCCTTGGCAGCATCCTTGGCACCCCGGAGGGCAGTCGATGACGAAATTGGACCACTCCCGTCCAGAAATCGCCGACGAACCGGATGCGCATCGCGATCAGATGCGCGGCCGTCTTCGTGCTTTCGAGGATAAATGGTTGGCGTCGCCATGCGGGCAACAGCCGGAGGCAGCACATGGCGCTGGCTGATCGCGACTATATGCGAGACCCGCCCAGACCGCGCGGCCGTACCACTCGCCTGGATGCCGCGCCGACCGATGGGGTCATCTGGGAGGCGACGGTCGATCCCTCGCCAGCGTCTGACCCGCCAAACCGTCATCGCCGAGGGATCATGCTGGCGCTGTGGCTCGCCGGCGGGGTCACCGTCTTTGCGGCGCTGTGGGCGATCGGCTGCGCAATGATCGCCGCCCAATGGCACGGCCAGGGCACGACGTTCACGCCGCCATCTACGCAAGCCAAACCACAAGCCGGGGGGAATAATCATGGAGCAGGTTAGGATCGGGCCACTGGTAGTGGAGGCAGAGGCACTTGTCGCAATGTCCGTCGGCGATCTGGCGGACAGCTTGCGGACACAGTCCTTCCACCTGATGCAGGCGCATCCGATCGCCGCTGCACACTTGGTGCTGGCGGCCGCCTCGATCGCGCCGACCTGCGCGGCCGAGCAAAACGTCGCCGACGAGTTCTCTTTCGTCATCGTCGATTTCGCGCAGCAGCTCGGGGTCCTCCACCAACGCGCCGTCAACCGGCGGGCGCAGGAAACCGCGGGGGTCGCGCATGGGCATCGATGACCGCGACTACATGCGCGATCGCTACCGGGAGCGTCAGGGCAAGGCCACCGGCTCGACGTTCTGGAACGATCGCAAGTCCAGGGTAGAGCAGCCGCAAGACAAACACGGGGAGGCCGTGCCGCTGGGTAGCGCGAGCTGGATCGGTGGCAATGGCGGGGGTGGCGGTAGCTGGTTCGAGGCCGCCAGTCGCCGGTTTCAGCACCGTCATGACCGGCATCGGCCCAAGCGCCGGGTTCGGACACACCCGGCGCAGAAATGGATCATGCTGCTATGGGCGGTGCCGATCGTGATCCCCGCCTACCGCGAGGCCAAGCGATCGGGTTGGTTTCCTGACCGCGCTGCCGAGATACGGTTTCCGTCGTCCGGCACGGTGACGGTCAACAACAGCGTCGATCCCAAAACCGCAACATCCAGACTGCATGTTACGACCAACAACGCCAATGCCGTCGTGCAACTCTACAAGTGGAAAACCAACGAGCACGTCATCTCGGTCTACGTCAGAGGCGACGACGATGTCACGACAGCCATCCCGCCGGGGACGTACCGCATGCAGATCGTCGAGGGCGACAAGTGGCACGGCCTGACCGACTATTTCGGGTCGTCGACCACGACCGACACCGTTGTCGCGGCAATGCGGTTCGAGCCACGCACGATCTACTCGATCGACCTGAACAGGCGACCGGATGGAAACCTGCATACGCAGCCGAAACTCACCAGTCCCGAGGCGCTGCGATGAGCGCAGAACCTCTTGCGAACTTGTTTGGCAACATTCCCACTGTGGCCGACGAGCAGCTCGCGGACAGGCTACGGATGCTCGCATTTCGTATCATGTGGGAGCACCCCGTCTCCGCGGCGCACCTTACAGTCGCAGCCGCAGGGATAGCGCCAGCAGGCTGGGTTGACGCGCAGTTGGCTGATTTCTTCGCCGACGACCTGATCGAGTTTTCGAATGAGCTGGCCAGCCTCAATAAAGCGGAACTTTGCCTAAACCAGGATGATGGCCGCTTGACGACAAACGGTATCAGAGCTGATCGAGTTGGGGGCGAACTGGGTAACCATCTTCTCAAACCCGCAATAAAAACACACGCTTAAACAGGGAGCTATCATCATGCAGAAGATCATCACGGCCCTTGGGGTCATCGCGTTAACGGCCACGCCGGCGGTTGCCCAGAAGCTCGGCAAGGGTGGCATCGGGATTGACGAAACGACGGAGGTGCCGCGTTGTGATCGGCCACTCGGCACGATCGCGCTGGTCGAGGAGCGCAGCGCTGCGAGCCCGACTGACGGACTGCCCGCCGGCATGGCGGCGCTGATCCGGATGGCCGAAGTACAGAACGGTGGCGGTCAGCGGGTAGACCCCCTGCCCCTCCTCAAAATGCTGGTGTCGCAGAGCGGCTGCTTCCAGATCGTAGACAGAGGCGAGGGCTTCGACGCTCTTCAGCGAGAACGGCAGCTTGCTGCCGGCGGCTCAGTCGCCGGTGCCAACAACAAAGCAACCTTGAAGGCGGCCGACTACCTGCTGCAGGCCAAGGTCGTCTATTCCGACAATGACTCCGGTGGCAGCGGTGGTGGTCTCGGCTCGATGTTCCCGGGCGGCTTGGGCTTCAAGCAGAAGGTCAAGGCCAGCCAGACCATGCTGACGCTGGTCGAGGTCAACACCGGCATCCAGCAAGCTGTGGCGACCGGCTCAGCTCGCAAAAAGGACCTCTCGATCCTTGGTGGCGGGATCCTTACCAATGCCGGCATCGGTGCCCTCGGTGGTAATTACACGTCGACCGACATGGGCAAGATCACGTCACTCGCCATGCTCGACGCCTTCCGCAAATTGACCACCCAGGCGCAGACCCGGCTTACGGCCGTTGCCGCCACGACGGCACCAGCTGCAACGCCGGCGCCTGCTGCGCCGACACCCTCCACCGCAGCACCAGCGAGGCATTAAAGCGGAGGTAGGGGAGCAAGGGGGCGGAAGGCTGAAACGCCAGACGCCTCCCCTCCCCTTCTATCCGACGAGCCCATGCCATGATGACGCAAATCGATCTTTTTGCCCCGCATTACGAGATTAGGGAGTCACTCGATGCCGAGCATGAAACCGCACCGGTTCGCTCGGCCGCTACGCCGATCGCCGTTCCTTGTGGCTTCAGCGACCGATACAATCGTCCTTGCAAACGTCTCGGCAATTGGCCGGTCATGATCGATGGCAAACAAATGGGTTACCGCGATCGACCGATGGTTCGTTGCGACCCGGCCTGCTTCAAAAGCGACCCCCCTGTTCCGCATCATGGCATGACTGGCGACGACGTCATATGGGGTGACAAAGAGGCCGAGTGCGGCGACTTCTGGTAGCCCCGAAGTAACCTACGGCTCGCATTTAAGCGGGGACTTGATCCTTACCCTTTACATTGGCGTCCGTTGTCCATGCTGTGTGAGCATGGTGAAGCATTTGCCTCGCTCTAGACGGTCGAGCCCTGCCGTTTGTGCAGGCGACCGCTGATGCTGATCAGGATGGTTGGACGCCCCGGGCTTTCCCGGCTGCGTAACGTCATCGCCTTGGTGGGCTCGATCTACGGTTTCGTGACGGTGCTCCTGGTGCTCTCCTTCGCAGTTTTCGAGATGGAGCCTCGGACTTTCGCAAAGGGGGTGACGATCCTGATGTTCATTATCGGTTCGTTGCTGCTTGTCGACGGCGCGCTCAGCTTGAAAACGGCTATTGATCGAACGTTTCAAAAGACAAGACACGGCTTCAGGGCGCACGTCCTGGGCACTGGCAAGGAGCTAGCCGGGACTATGACGATGACGCTGGTCGTCATGGGCTTACACCTGTAGCTATGCCCTCACGTCACTGGTCGCACCTGAGAGCACCCCAGTAGGTCATTTCCGACAAGTAGCGACCGCCTTGGTAGGTGGCATGTTTGCAAGCCTACGTAAAATAGGAGCCGCAATCCTTCCAGCTCATCCGGCGCCATACCAACAAGATATACCTAGGATATCCTATAGCCTATCCATTGCCTTTCCATTGCCTTTCCATTGCCTATCCATCGCCTATCCATATTAAATTCCTATCGAAAGGGATTGCATATTCCAATTGATATTCCTAGGATTGCGTTATCGATGGCCTACCGATAGGTCTCGCATATCGATATCCATTGCGTCGGTTGCCGACATTATTGGCATGCCGACAAGCGCAGCCATCAGAACGGGAAAAGCAAATGCCGGCGATCTCAGTAGCAAACCCCAAAGGCGGTGCTGGAAAAACGACGTTAGCCTTTATTCTTGCGGGGGAACTGGCACGCAGCGGGGCGTCGGTGGCCGTGATCGATGCGGATCCGAACGCAATCATCGCAAGATGGGGAAGGCGTCGCGCAGAAGAAGGGAAGCCAGCGCCGTTTGAGATCGTTGCAGCGCCTAAAGAGTCAGAGTTGGTACGCACAATCGATTATTTGACGGGTAAGCATGACTTCGTGCTGATTGACCTCGAAGGCACAGCATCGGTTATGACCTCACGGGCGTTTGCTCGATCTCACCTCGTCCTGATACCGTTCAACCTCTCACCGATCGATGCCGAACTGGCAGCAAATGCCGTTGCACTTGTACAAGATGAAGCCGAAGCCCTAGGGAGGGCAATACCTTATCGGTTAATCCGCAGTCGAGACAATGCTGCAATTGAGACGAAAACGGCAAGGCGGATTGTTGCGGCAATTAGAGAGGCCGATCTGCCCCTTCTTGATAAAGGCCTAGTCGAGCGAGCGGCCTATCGAGACGTGTTTGATTTCGCATCGACGCTTGAGGAGCTTAGTCCTGAGAAAACATCCGGCCTGGATGCGGCTCGCAAGAATGCTTTCGAGATGGCGCAGTCGGTGGTTGAAGCGATAAAGTTGGGGGCGGCAAAATGACATCCTATGGATTTGGGAAGAAGCCTACCTCCACGGAGGGGAACGCAGGCAAACTAGACCTGACTGGCATTGACCGGCAAAAGCTAGAGGTCGATCCCGCGCGGGAAGAGGATGCCATCCGACGGGGCGCGGCAATGGGATTTGTCGAGCGCAGTTCAACGTCAGGGTCGACGAGGCGACGGCCAGTGACGGCAGTCCAAAAGAACATCTTCATCAAGGGGCCTGCTGAGACCCTCGACTGGTTTATCGAATACACTAACGAACGTGGGCACCGCTCCTACTGGCAAGCTCTTGAGGAACTAAGAAAGCTAGTCGATAAATAAATTGGCGTGGTGCCATATCACCCCTCCGCGTAATGTTCATGTATCAGCTGGATTTGGCGTTCGTGATAGTCGCCGTTCGTCTCGGCATCCTGATAGGATCCGTCGAGTTCGTCGGCGAGGTCGTAGAAGGCGTCAGACGGACGGCCAGTGCCATGGCGGACGACCATGGCGGTCAACAGAAATCCATGCGTCTTGAAGCTGGTGCGGGAAATCGAGCCCAAGATGTGTCCAATGATCTTGCGGTCATTGGGCACCATCGTCTTGCGGCCGACCGCGCCCATGACCGGATTGTAGGAGAGCGTCGCGGTGCCGCGACGCGCCTCGGCTTCGAGAAGTCGGGTGATCGTCTCGACCTCATCGTCCCATTCGCGAAGCTGCTTCTGGATTGATTCTACTGTGACATACCGTGTCCGGCCGATCGCGACCGCAACCAGCTTGCCGGCGCGCACTCGGGCATCGATGGCGCTTCGCCCGACCTCAAGCGCATCGGCGGCAATCTGGAAGGGGATGCAGGAGAGGGACGGATCCGCTGCGGTTGCGACGACATAGTCGTAGGCGTTAGCAAACTGCTTCATGACGGTTCCTATACATAGACGTTCGCCTATCATACAAATTCGTCACATAGGCAATAGCGCATCAAGACAACTGACCACTATTGCGGTCGCGTAGTAGCGATAATGTTTATTCCTGCTAGTACGGCGCCGCTCGCTCGAAAGGGTTGTAACGGAGACGAAACGGTGATTGTTGATGTGCCGACCCCGGGTCAATTTTACACTGCCGGGGTCAACCAGCTCTACCTCGCGTGGAAGATCGCCATCGGCACGCAGCAGGCGCTGACGCGGATCGGTGCGGCGGCCGAGGATCGCGAGGCGGCCGACGAATATTGGCATAGCGTCCAGCCTGAACTGGCCAACGCCTACAGCCTGATCCAGCAGGCGATGGAAATGGCGCTGAAGGGGCGGATTGCCGCGGTGTCGCCGTTCCTGCTCCTGTCCCACGATCCGCGCGAGTGCCCGGAGGGCGTCGATACGAAGGACATCTCGTTCGGCGAGTTTCATACCATCAATGCGTCCGACCTGCTCAAAGTCCATAACAGCGTCGTCGAACCCGCTCTTGGAGAGGGGTTTGGGGCGTTCTGGGACGACGTCCGTCGCGATCGCAACCGGATCATGCATTCGACGTCGCGCGCGACCTTCACAGCGGGGCAGGTCGTCTTGGCTATCCTCCGCGCAGCGCACACGCTCTTTGCCGATATGCCGTGGCCGGATCGCCTGCTCGACCAGGAAGCAGGGCAGATGTATGCGATCTTCAGCATGGACGATCATGTCTATAGTTCGGTCGTCGGCGAGATCGGCTGCGCACTGGATCTGCTCACCCCAGCTGACGCGCGGGACATTTTCGCCTTCGACAAGGGCCGGCGCGCCTATGTCTGTCCGCAGTGTTACGTGAGCGCCGAGCGCGACTTCGCTTTCGACCTGCCCAAGCTGGCGCAATTCGCGTCTAGAAATCCGAGCGAGACGACGCTGCACTGCGTATTTTGTCACGCCGATAGCCAGGTTGCGCGACGAAACTGCGAATATCCCGACTGTCGTGGCAATGTCGTGGATCACAATCTCTGCCTGACCTGCCTGCGCGATCAGGACGAGCAGTTTGCGGTCGGCATCGACTTCATCGACGCCGCGCTCGAGCACCAGCATGAGTACGAGTTTGTCGTCGGGCGGGGAGGGAAGGGGAACCGTGCCGACTTCCGTGGGCATCGTGCGAGAGTAGCGGACGATGAAGCCGCGATCGCCTATGGCCGTAGTATGCTCGACGCCGCCCATTTGCGAAGCTGGGAGACCGTGTCGATCTTCCAGCGCCTCGGCATCGCGATCCTGCTCGAGCCCGACGATCACCGGACGATCGGGCATTGGGCGCGCGCGGACGACGCTTTGCTCTGGCATCCTGGCACGCTCGCCTACCAGCCCTCCGTGGATGCGCCGGTATGACGGCGATAATCTCCCCGCGGACCATCTATTCGCCGAATAGCGAGCGACGGCCGTGGCCCCATGATTTTGACGAGGCAGCGCAGCATGAGCGACTATAGAAATGAAGCCCGCCGCCAGCTGCAGCGCGCGAATGACGAACTGGCGTCGAGCGATGCGCAGCGCCTCAAATACGCGGCGCTGGAACTGCGCGAGGCGATGGAGTCGCTCACCTACGATCGGGCGCTCGCTTACAAGGATGACTTTCCGCCTTCGGAATATGAGACCTGGCAGCCGAAGAAGGTCATGATGGTGTTGCTTGAGATCGATCCGAACGCGGACAAGGACAGCTCCCTTGCGTTCGGCATTGAGCCTGGCTTAGGCCAACAACCGAAGACCATGCAGTTCCTCGGCACTGAGAAGGTGCTGAACATGAAGACGCTGAAGAAGCATTACGACGCGCTCGGCAGCTATCTTCATGTTCAGTCGATGAAGCAGCGGCGGACGGGCGTGACGATCGACTATAACGCCATGCGGAAGCGCTGTGAGGACATCGCCGCGTTCATAGGAGATTTGCTGAAGTCGCGTGTCTTCAATTCGACCTTGGGCCTTTACGCGGGGATGGATTGCCTCCGGTGCGAAAAACTCATGCGAAGGAAGTGGCCAGACGGTGAAGCTAAGATAAAGACCAAGTGCTTTGAGTGCGGTGCTGATTACATCGTCGAGGATAGGGGCGATGAACAATACACGTGGCAGGCCGATCGAGTCGATATCGCCTGTGGCAAGCCAGAGTGCGGTGCCATCGTCAATCCATTTCGAAGCGAAATAACGCAGGGAACATACTGGAATTGTCGTGACTGCGGTGGCCGCAACGAGCTTCGGCTCGGGATCGTCTATCTTGGTCAAAAAGACGAAGTTGCGTCCCGTGATGCAGTGGCAGGGCCGGAAATAGCCGTCCCCGAAGTCGACGCCGGAAGCGAAGAATGACGAGCGTCGAAGATGAAGATTGCGGCGGGGGAGAGGGCACGGCGGTCGCACTGATCCCGGCCGCGCCTGGCACAGAGCAACCGCTGCTGACCGGGATCACGCCGGACGACGAGGCGCGGGTGCGGAAGTATGTCGCGCGTGCATCGGCCGCGTCGACCGTTCGCGCCTATCGTTCGGATTGGCAGCTCTTCAACGCCTGGTGCGCGGCACGCGGCTACCGACCGCTGCCGGCGACGCCCGAAGTCACCAGCGCCTATCTCGCCGAGATCGCGGACATCGGCACGAGCTTCTCTGCAGGGCGGCCGCTCGCCAAGGCCTCGATCGAGCGCCGACTTGCCGCGATCGTGTTCGTCCACCGTGCAGCCGGGCTTGAGCCGCCCACCACGCAAGCCGGCGCCGCCACCCTTACCACGATGATGCGCGGAATCCGTAACGCCAAGCGCGCGAACAAACCTGGTAGCAAGCGGCCTGCCGACGCCGACGTGCTACGCGACATCATCCGCGGGATCACCGGTGACACCATGCTCGACCTGCGCGACCGGGCGCTACTTACCATGGGGATGATGGGCGCATTCCGCCGCTCCGAGCTGGTCGGGATCAGGATCGAGGATGTCACGCCGCACCCGCGCGGGCTATCGGTGACGATCCCGTACTCAAAGACTGACCAGGACGGGAAAGGACACTCGGTCGCCATCCTCGAAGGCCGGAGGATCGAGCCGGCGCGCCACTACCACGCCTGGATCGAGGCAGCGGGGCTCAGCGAGGGGAGGGTGTTTCGCCGCCTTACCCCGCACGGTCGGGTCACCGACACCGCGCTCAGCGAGCAGTCCGTGGCGCTGGTGGTCAAGAAGCGGGCCGCGGTGGTCGGCTACGACCCGACACTTTTTGCCGGGCATTCATTGCGTGCCGGCTTCCTTACCGAGGCGGGCAGGGCGGGGGCTACGCTGTTCAAAATGAAGGAACATAGCCGCCACAAGTCGATCGAGATGCTTAGCGCCTATGTGCGCGACGAAGAGGCGTTCCGTAATCATGCTGCCGAGGGGTTTGCATAATGGCAAGCTGGCAGAACATATCGTGATGAATGGTTGGCTAGCCTTCTCAAAATGGCGGCTGCCTTCATACCCTCAGAGCTTACCGGAATTTAAGAGGTAGGTGTGAACAGGGGATCGATCATTCAACATCGTCGTCATCTAAAACTATATTCAATGTCTTTCGGTCATGGGTAAATCTCTTCCCGATAATATAGACATCATCCCTGACCGCAGCCGCTAAGTCTGCCGTAGCTATAATGATCTGAAAGGGATTCTTAAGAGCTTTTGCCTTATCAACAATTGTAGTATGTAGCTTATGGTACCGTGCTGGCTCCATACCCTTGTCCTCTAGATTTTCTAGAAGCAACAGATGTAGGTGCCGCATTGATGGAATCTTGTCGGCCGCAAAAAGGATGCCGAGGAAAATTGCATTCCTCAGGTAGCTAACCGAGCTAGCCGAGAATGCCCGCTGGCCGTTGACGGCAAAAGAGTTTCCCCGAAAATCGACTTCTACATGCGGATCATCATGGAATTCGGCTTGGCGATCAAGATCGGCCTGGAGGAATGCCTGGGTTTCTCGCGAGACAGCCGAAAGCGCGCCCCCCAACCGAAGCGTCGCACCGTTTCGGACTCGTTCTATTTGCTCTTTTGCATTCGCTATTTCGCTTGCAAGACGATCTCGGTCGCCACGTAGCGCTTCGAGCCGCTCGACCACTCTTTTATCACGACGGATCCGCTCTAGCTCAGCTTGAAGATAGCCTAACTGACCCTGCTCAGTTGCCAGTTTGGCTTGGTCTTCAGTCGACACGGTGACTCTCTGCCTCTGAAGGTCGCGAGCTAAGCGTTCTATGTCGCTTCGTGCGTTTCTGGCATGCGCATCCAGCTGCGCAAGGTCCTCCCCCCGCTTCTTCTGTATCCGACTGGACTGCTCGATTTGTGATTGGGTAGCGTTCAAGAGGGAAAGATATCGCGCTGTTGGCCGTTCGCGTGGAGCGTCCGTTTTGCATAGATAACAGTGGTGATGTTCAAGCCCCGGTTCGACCAAAGACCCACAGGCCGGACAGGATGATAGTGCAACCTCCCCTACATAATCAGCTACGCGCAAGCTTTGCGTGAGGTATTCAACGCGTTGATGAAGGGTCGCTAGGAACATTTCGGAATCCTGAGCTTCCAGTCCAAGCTCGGATCTTGCAGCAACTATATCGCTAAGGTTTGACTTTGCGGTCACGAGTTCGGCAGAGAGCGTAGTGATGTGAGATGTATCAATATCCGCGGACTCAATAGGCCGCAGTGCGGATTGGCCTAGCGCCAATATCCTGGCTTCAGATTGGCCGATCTCTTCCGCAATTCGAATTTCTGCTGCGTCGAGCCCGTCGGCGCTAAGCTCGTTATAGTCGCTTCCAAGCAAGATATTCCCGGCAGATACAGAAGCTAAAGACTCGCCGTATTTGTTCTGTGACTCCCGCAGCCGTCGCTCGAGCTCCGCCAAGTTCTGATCGGTGCCGCCCAGTACAAAGTTTCCGACCGACTCACGCGTAGTTGGCTTATCAAATTGATCCTCATAACGGAGGAGAGAAGCATTTGGGCTATCTTGGTCAGCGTAGTGGATCCGGAGAAACTGATTGAAGGTCAAGAAATCTCCCGTTTGGGAGAAGGCATCTGGCATACCCAGCGCTGAGAACATAAGCTGACTATAGCTTTGCTTATCTGTTGAACGTGAGTAGGAGTATTCCTGCCAATCCTCAATCGGTGACGCTAGAGCCTCAGCAATCGAGCCGTCAAAGATAAGTGCTGGTGGCAGTCCCGTTTCAGAAATTCGCCGGCTTATCGTAAACGAACTTTCGCCAATGCGTGCCTGCAGATAGACGCGGTCGCACTTCAGCGCTGCCTTTGTCCATTGTTTTGGCGTAAGGGCGCCCCCTAGACCAAAGTAAATCAACTTGAATAGCGTCGACTTACCGGAGGAGTTTTCACCCTCTAGTACATTTACGCCAGCCTTCAATATATGATCAAAGACTACCGCACCTGACGCAGTAACGCGGAAACGCTCAATTAACAACGGCGCTTTTCCTAACATCATATTTAAAAGTCATCAGCGTACTTCTGTCTTTTAGACCGCCTTCGCCATACAATCCAAACTCATCATTGAGTGATATGATATAATCCATGACGGGACTCATGCGAGCGACATATGTATCAAACTCGAGCATGAGTGCCTCGTTCAACAGTACGTGGCCTTGTATGCTGACACGTTCATTTTCGATCAAAGATCGCTTTCTAAGCATCGCAAGAGCGATGGATTGATGCTCGGCAAGTTGTAGAAAAGTAGACGATGGGCTTGCCTGCCACTTGTAAGGACGAACATATTCAAAGCTTTTCGCAATCCGCTTTTTGAGCGCGCCTCGATGCCTGATTATTGGTAAGTCAAACGGGAATAACATAAAATAATCAAGGATACGGTATGCATCATCGCGAAGGCCGCCTGACCTTCGGGCAATTGCTAGTGCTCGAAACGCCGTATGATAGACGTCTTGATGTGGATAGAAGTTTAGCCCTAGCATTTTGCATATTCTATGAAGCAGCTATCTGCCAGATAAAACAGGAGTCCCATCGCCTCCATCTTGCCGTAAAACTCTGGGAGTCCCGTTAAGTTATGACTCAAGTACTCAATGACTGTATCATTGAATATAGTAGACTGCTCCTTGAAATTCATGCTGTCAATGTAAGGGCGAATTTCTGCTTGAAAGGTACTGTATGCGTGCTTAAAGCCAGCGACTAAAATGGCCTGCCCAGAAGGGTGACGGGCTGTAACCTCAAAAAACTTTGCAAATGCCTCTTTGGCTTCAATTGCATAGTCATAGTATTCAGCTGTCTGACCGGCATCCCTTAGTTTGGATTTAAGATTTCGTTCGGTAGGAACACGGTCGTAATGGCTCAACTGGGCAATGAACGTACTTTGTATATCGCCGTTTTCGATCTCTGACAAACATTGCGCTACGAGCCTTTGAAGGCCTGGATTAACCTGCGGACCTTCGACGTTTAGAACGTATGCCGATCCTCCGGCCACGACCCTCGCCGTGACGCCCTGCTGGATCACCTTAGCCTTGTTTGTAGTGACAAGGGCGTTGGTCATTTGAGCTTGTTGATGTCTCGGCCAGCCACATCACCGTTTGTGGTCACGTCACGTATCGTGACCCGGTTAGTATCGTTTTTTGAACTGGATCTGTTGTACCGAAAGGCAAACAGGGCACCGCCTGCAGCGATTACGGCCAACGCTACGATCCCGATTGTTGAAACGTCCACTGGCTTCTCCCTGTGCGGTTACAGAGCTGTCTTAAGCACTCAGTCTGCATCCGGCTAGGTGTGGGCGCTCGCAATCATATCGGCGTCTACTCGCAAGCAGCCGGATTTTCTGCTCATGCTATCTGCCACTGGCGGGCAGCATTTTACTCAAAGTAGCTGCCGGCGTGCTAGCCAACATCCGGCGCTGCTTGCAAACGGGGCGTTGTGCTCACGCTTCCCGTCAATGGGTTCTCCAAACCCGTCGTCGATAGGCGCTTTTGCGAAGCGAGTTTTCAGGACAGTTCTGACAAGCGGCGGGCCGCAGAAACGCATTGCGCTCATGGCCCGCCGGCGAAATCGTCACAAGGAAGGTTTTCGCGAACAGCGGGCGGCGCGTAGAACGGGCTCAGTTATACGTTTACGACTGAACAAGCCGAACGGCGCTGGCCGCAATCGCTCCGTTTGGAATCCTCTTCGGGACGGTTTCGATCAGCGCGGTTCGGCTGGCCGCGACTCTGATCAGCTCCGCTCAGCCGCGTCCTCTTGTGCGACGGCCTCAACATCCGCGGCTGGCGCCTGCACGACCTCCAGTGCCACATTTGCAATCTCGGCCGCTGTCACCTGCAACTGGGTGATCGGCGTTGAGCTGGTGTCGACCCGGTCGAGACCGGTCTCGGAAATTTTGACGAGGAAACGGTCGACGTCGTTGAGGACGACCAGCTTGATCGACTGGTCTTCGTCGAGCGCAAGCTGCTGAACCGTGCCCTCATAGGCCACGATGAAGCCGTCGTGGCTGGTCTTGGTGAGCACATAGGCGACGACGAAGGAGTCGCCTTTCTTGACCGCCTGCACGGCGGGGTTGAGCCATCCGAACGCAATAGGGTCCGTCTTGCCACTCACGGCCTCGCGCTGCACGAGCCACTGTGCCACGACGCCTGTCACCACGCCGACGAGGAGCATCGCCAGCAGCCATGCCTCCAATGCGAAGTCCGTCGCGCCTCGGGCATCGGAAGCACCCCGCAACAAGGCGCGGTATATGTTGGGGTCGAAGCCGACACCGACACAGAAGCTGGTTGCCTGACACCAAGCTGCTTGCACAGCGAAGAAGCCTGTTCCTAGCAGATGTCCTGCAATGGTGCCGAAGACCACCATGAACAGCGTAAGGGTGGAGTTCGGTCGATCCGGCGACGGACTCAGAAAGTCGGTTCGTTCGCCGACACGCCAGCCGGCCCAAAAGCACAGGCCAGGGAAGATCAGCAGCAGAACGAGAAAGAGCGAATAGCTGAAGGCCAAGCCGGTTATGCCGTGACGGGAATCGAGCCGTCCTGCTTGTCGCTGTCGGCGGCCGCGTTAGCGCTCACGACGTACACGCCGTTCTCGACGCGCGACGCCTGTCGCACGGCCTGCCATGTGCCGTACCTGCCTTTGACCCGGCGGGCCAAGCGCATTGAAGTGCTGGTATTCACGCGCATCCTGATTCTCCAACGCCCGAGATACATGTTGGTTCGCCCAGCGTCCACCCAGGTTGAGGTCACACAGGGCACCGACGTACAGGCTCTACCGGGTGTCTGCTCAGAAGCACCCAAATGGATAGGTGTAGCGGTAGCGACCTGCAATGATGATCGTGCGGACGCGCAATCGTCGGTGGTCTCCGGCTCACATTGTGTGAGACAGAACGGGGCGGCCAACGCACATTAGCTTATCCGTGACGCGCCATCGTTGAGACGGACGCACAATAACCAACCTCCGGCTCACAGTGCCGAACCCGGGCGGCGCGTTCCGCTGTCTCGAACGGGATGGTTGATCGGGAAGGCGTTCTGACTCGGTCAAGCTGTTCGGCAAAAGCTATGAGCCCCCGATTGATCTGCTGACACATTCTAAGATTGTAGCCACTTGTCATAGACTGACTTAGAGCTGGTTGTGATGCTGCTGGGTTGAAGTGACTGGACGATTTCCTTGAACTTTGCCTTGCAGCGGGAATGCGAGGTAACACGCTTTGCCAGTACCGTCTGAGTCGAGACTACTTCGAACATCATCTGTATTTCGCGTGGCGAAAATGCCGTTATCATCTGCATGTAATAATTGTCGGCAGAATTGGCTGTTCCATAAGCATTACCTACCGAGCAGGTTATGACGGTTTCCACAAACTCTCGGCGGACGGTTTCAGGAATTTGATGTCCTTCAGAAAGTTTAGCGACGCGCTCGGCAAAAGGCGCTTCATTGTAGAAATTATTCATCCCTTGGTGGATTGTCATGAGGTTCTTGCAAGCGGTCGAAATCAGAGCGTGCCGCTCTGTCTCTGACAAAAACCCGATGATTTTGAGGTTCTCGAAAAAAGCCTGTGAGGCTTTGAAACGTTCTTGCTCACCCTTTGCCTGATATTTCTGGTGCTGATTGATGAGCAGAGAGATAGAGCTGGGCGAAAAGGATGCAGTGAAATGATTGCAGACGGTGATTGCCGTAACCCTAGAATGCTCCTCCTTGGACGGGTCACAATAGATGCCGTGAAGCATGCCAAAAATTGCATCACGCTGCGCGCTGAAGGTTTGCGCGATGCGCTGGCACCAAATCTGCATCTGTTCTGGAGAGAATCCGGCTGCGTTAAGCGCGGTCATAAATTCCTTAATGTCCACGCCCGCGGTGTTTTGCTCATCGCTGAGAGCATGGCGACTGCAGCGGTTCAGGAAGCTAATGAACTCATATTCATCGATATTACCAATAACGGGATGGGCTGCAGAAAAGTTATTCCTAATGTCTCGACACTGATCGAGCATAAAATACCCGGTCTCGGAAATAAGATTAAGTTTTAAGCAAAGATTAAGTAGCTCGCCGTCTTGCATATCAAGCAATTTCTTCTCATCGAAGTCCTTGTCAATGATCTGCGGGATAATGTGGATACCGAAGCGTCTGACCTTATCACGTAGTTCGACTACGGCCGCATTCCACGCATAGTTTATAGCAGAATCAAAAAGGCCGGTGGCGACTGCCACGCACATCCGCATCACACCCTCGGTTCGCAAATGCGGTGGAATATTGCTCAGCAACTGAGGGAGATTCTGCCAGGCATTCTGAATCTGACTGTCCGACGCTAGCACCGAGCGGTCTATGCCCAATGCTGTCGTTAGGGCTGTCAACATAGGTGCTGAGAAGGTGGAGACTGTGGGAAGCTGTACGGGACTCAACACAAGCTGGTTTGCCACTCGATGTATCTCCGATGACTAACTCGACATCAATTCCTGCTTCATAACAGCCACCAATGTAACATCCTAGGCATCCCGGCGACCTGCCAGATGGCCGCTTATAACGCCTCCCCGTGAGAGACCATAACGACGAATTTGGGCGTGGAGCGGCCGCCCTTTCCTTCCCGATTAGGAAGGTTGGATGAGATCGCGGCGGGACAGGGGCTGCACCGGGATGCGGGCAGAGCAAAATTTCCAAAATCTGTTCCCGAAACCGTTTTCCCAAATGGCCTGATCGAGATGGAGTTACGGGACTGTTTTAGCCGTCAGTTTCGACCGCTGTCGCCGCTTTGAGGAGCCGGCGATCGCGAGCGATCTTGGCAAGCAGGGTACGGCTGCACCCAGTCGCGTCCATGATCTCCCGCCAACTGCGGCCATCACCCAGCAAGGAGGAGATAGCAGCGTTGCGTGTCTTGTTCGCGGGGCGGCCCTTGTAAAGGCCGGCGGCCTTGGCCTTAGCGGTCCCTTCAGCCTGGCGACGACGGCGATCCTCATAGTCCTTGCGCGCTACCGCGGCGAGGACATCGAGCATCATCGCGTTGACCGCGGCGAACATGCGGCCGGTGAACTCGTCGGCCGGCGCCGTCAGGGTCCACGATGTCGGCAGGTCGAGAGCAACGACGCGGACCTGCTTGGCATCGATCAGGCCACGCAGGCGGACCCAGTCCGGAGAGGTGAGGCGAGATAGCCGATCGACCTGCTCCACCAGCAGCACGTCGCCGGGTTCGCAGTCGTTAAGCAATCGGAACAGCTCAGGCCGATGCAGCTTGGCCCCACTTTCGTTTTCGACATAGCGCGCTGCGATCCGCAGTCCCTGCTCAACCGCAAAGGAGTCTAGGACGCTGCGGGCGCGTGATGCGTCCTGTTCGGATGTAGATGCGCGGAGGTAGGCACGGATAAACATAATTTGGTCTTTGATACGTGGTACTTGTTTGTCCAGTCTTTTTTGAGTGGGTAAAGCGCCATTAAAGGACTGGTTCGGTGCTGATCCTCAAAAGGCATACCTAAAAAATACCGGCTCTAAATCGATCAATGTCTCAGTCTGTAGCGGAGCGGGCAGGAGGGGGCTGCCGAGCGTGGGTGCCCCGACGGACCTATCGCAACCACTTTGGCTTTCCCGAAACTCCATCTCCGCGAGACCATTTGGGGAAAATGATTTCGGGAACAGATTTCGAGAAATGCGCCGTAAATGAAGGCGTGGCCGACTGAACGACGCCCGCTATCCCCTGGCCCTTCCCAATTGGGGAGGTAGCAGAGAGAGCATGGCCAATGCCGAAGCCTATGTGTAACCTCGACGGGTAACGTGCCAGCTAAGGCGATGGTGATGGTGGTTCTGTTTCTCGCTTTCTGGAGCGCCCTTACTGCCGCTAGGGGCACGCCTGTCGGCCGGCTGTTGCATCGGGTGATGGTCGAGATTCCAGCGGCCACCATTAACTCCACCACGCGCGGCCATATGCTTCTGGCTGCGGGGGCGTTTGGTTTTATCTGTATCGTCACGTGGTTTGGTGAAGCTGATGGTCTAAGAATGTTGGGCATGGCTGTGCCCGATGCCGCAGCATGGGTCACCACTTTCGAAATCACTGCGTATCTTGATGTAATATCCGCGCTTATTGCTGTCTCTACAGCCACGCGGTTGAGGGCAATTAAGCTTCAGGTACTTACGGCCATTATGCCGCGATTTCATCGACTAGCTGGAAAACCCCGCAGCCGAAGCATACGCCAACGATGCCGCGCAAAAGCTGCAAACGATGATGACGGCGGAGCGGTCGCACTCGCGAGTTAAGCTGAGTTTGGGCCTGCGTACTTACACTGCGAGCCAAGCCTAAAAATTGTGATCAAACCGCGCGGCCAAGTGCCGCTCGGCTGCGGGTGGTGTTTATGACGTTCGGATTTCATACAGTAATCGATGCGCTTAGCTGGGCTATCGTCATGCTGCTGGGAATAAAGGTAGCGGCAACAATCATACTATTCGGCCGCGACAAGACTACGTGGTTTCATTCCGGATGGAGCGCAGGCCTTTGGTGGTTTACAAAGGTGACGCCGATACTTGCCGTGCCCTGCATGATCGCAATTGCCCTGCTACAAAACAAAGTTGGAGATGCTTGGGCATACGGGGGTCTTATGGTTTTCGTCCTCATCGCTGTTCCAGTCGTTATCTGGCGGCGATTCTACCGGGCTTCGTCTTCGCGCGTTGAGCCAATTGGATAGTGGTTCCCGTTTCACCATCGCAATGGGAAGCTGACGGTAGCTCGCCGGGTTTGAGCTTGCGGTCAGAGTATAGCATCAAGGCGCAATGGCCGACGATCTCCCCGACTATCGCACCCGCGCCTCCCTGCGCGACGACCTGACCCATATCGGACTGCGAGATGGCGATACCGTTATGGTCCATGCCGCGATGAGCAAGGTCGGTCCCCTTCTCAACGGGCCTGATGCCCTGTCGAACGCCATCCTTGATGTGGTCGGCGCCGAAGGTACGATGCTTGTCTATACGAGCTGGGATAGCGTTCACGATGATCTGATGGATGATGATGACCGTGTCCTGCCCGAATGGCGCGACCATGTGCCGGGATTCGACCAGCAAGCATCACGTGCGGTGCGGATGAACGGCATCATCGCCGAGTTCGTCCGGACGATGCCCGGCGCGCGACGGAGTGCCAATCCTGGCGCGTCCGTCGCAGCGGTCGGCAAGCTGGCCGACTGGATCACCGCCGATCATCCGCAGGACTATGGCTATGGCGATAGATCACCCCTTGCCAAGCTAGTCGAACGGGGCGGGCGGGTTCTGATGGTAGGAGCGCCTTGGGACACCATGACGCTTGTCCACCATGCCGATCACCTTGCCCATTTACCGGGTAAATTGGTCCGCCGCTACGAGGTGCCGTTCACAGAAGCAGCGGGAAAGACCTGGCGAGTTGTCGAGGAGTTCGACACGACGGAGCCGGTGATGGAGGGACTCCCGGAAGACTATATTGAGCAGATCGTCACCGCCTACGTCGCAGGCGGGGCAGGCCGTGAGGGTTTCATTGGCCTTGCCCCATCCCTTATCGTGGACGCGAAACCGATGCTGGCGTTCGCAATTAACTGGTTAGAGGCTCACCCTAAGCCAGCGTAACAAAATTCTCGAAACTCGATCCCAATCGACAAAGTTCGCGATCGATAACAACGAACTGGATCAGTCGTCTGAGGGCTCGCCCGCGGGGCAATGGCGATAGAACGTCGACAGGCCGACTTGCAGCAGCTTTGCGATCTTAGCCGGTTTGTCCCCTGCGGCGAGCAACTTGCGCTCGGTGTCGATCTTCTCGGCCGTCATCGCTGGTTTGCGGCCCCCACCCGTTCCGCCCCTCGCCCGAGCTGCTGCCGAACCGGCAATCGTGCGCTCTTTTATCAACTCTCTCTCCATCTCGGCAACCGAGGCGAGGATATGGAACAGGAGCCGACCGGAAGGGGTGGCGGTGTCGAAGCCGTCGGTCAGGGATCGGAAATCTACCTTTCGTGCCGAGAGGCCCGCTGCCAGTTCGATAAGGCCCCGAATGGAACGACCGAGCCGGTCGAGCTTCCAGATTATGAGCGTGTCTCCAGCACGCGCGAAGTGCAACGCTTCCGTAAGACCCGGCCGATCAGTTCTCGCGTCGCTCGCCTTGTCGGTAAATAGCCTTTCGCAGCCGGCCTTCGTCAGCGCCTCGATCTGCAAAGTCAGATCCTGGTCGGTGGTCGATACGCGGGCGTAGCCGATCAACATGTTCGTCGGTTCCGATGTCGCCCCATGATCTCACTGCGTACGAGCCGGTTTCGTGGATCGACGCCTGCGTGCTGCGGCCAGCAGGGCAGCCGTTGCAGCGGTGGCAACAGCGAAGTGCACCGTACCCGCTTCGGCGGACCAGCGGCTGGTCCACAAGCGCTGGTCAAACGCGACGCCCCCAACAGCATTCACCAGCCCGTGCAGCCAGATGCACGGGATCAGGCTACCTCCGCCTATGAGCCATACCCGCGACATGACAAACGACAGGCCAATGATCCCCGCGGTGTAGAGCGGGACATAGGTCAGGAAGGGAACCCCGCTTCGCCAGTCAGCGAACATGGCCATGATAGGCAGGTGCCACAGCGCCCAAATGATTCCGATGATAAGCGAGGCGCGCGCCTCGCTGCCCTGCTTCAGGAGGCGAGGCAACAAATAGCCGCGCCAGCCGCCTTCTTCCCCGAGGGGGCCGGCGCCCATCAGCGCAGTCGCCAGACCGTTAAAAATCGAAACGGGGAAGATGGTCAGGTAGAGGAGAACGGCTGGCTGGCCATGCAGCCCTGCGAGGCGCGGCTCATAGCCAAGGACGAACGTCAACAGGAGCAGTGCCAGAGGAAGAGGCAGCAGTGCAGCTGCGTAGGCACGCCAGCCGCAGCGGGCGCGAACGAACCCGCGCAGCCATTCCTTGAGAGATCCCCGTGGCGACAGGGCCGACAGAATAGCCGCGGCGATGCCGGGCGCAAAAGACCCGGCATAAACCGCAACGACCATTCCTGCCGATGCGGTCGTCGTAGCCGGCCGGCCTGTCACGAACCACGCGACGATCCAGATCGACCAACTCAATGCCACGGTCAGCAAGACAAACGCCATCGCACCCGGCCGCGCTCGGCCGGCTGTAAGATCAACCATCACGGTTTCCTTGTTATGCAGGGTTTTCGATTAAATGATTACCGTCGATGACGGAGAACCCGCAGGCCCTTCGTCAACGCGATGTAGAGCAACCCCGTCAACAGCAGCGCAATCGGGATCGACCACCAGCCAAGCAGTTCCTGGGAACCGGCCGCGCGCGCTACGATACCGGCACTGACCGTACCGTCGGCGTTGCGGAACAGGCCGACATGCTCGCCCCACAGCGGTTTGAGGATGGCCATACCTGCAAAGACGGCGAGCAACAGGTAGCCAAGACCGAAGCCAAGCGCGATTGCGGTGCGGCGCGAGCCGGCCAGGACGGAATGGGAAAGGCCGCGAGCGATCGTGGATGGGCTGTAACTCCGCGTTCCACGCTCGATCAGCTGGTCGGCGATCAGCGGACGGAGGTAGTGTGCGGGCTCGCCGAGACGGGACAGAGCCAGGTCCAGCCGCCCCAGTTCGCTGTCGCCCGATCCAGCCGCCATGCTGTCCGCGACATGCGCCTCCAGCTCTCCGCGCAACTCGGCCGCGTCGGCACCAGCGCGCGAAAGCAAGTGCCCCACCTTGGCAAAATATGCATCCCAGCGAAGCCGTGCAGCTGGATCAGTGAAAGCGGGGGTCATGCGGACTCTCCTGGCAGGAGACGATCGACGGAGGCGGCGAGCTTCGACCATGACGGGATCATTCCCCGCAAAAGCTGCCGGCCTTGGATCGTCAGGGTGTAGTATTTGCGTGGTGCACCCCCATCGCCCTCGGCGAGGCGGGACGAGATCAACCCGTCCTTCGCCAAGCGCAGAAGGAGCGGATAGAGCGTCCCTTCCGGCACGTCGATCTCGGCGCGCTTGGCAATGCCAGAGATCAGCTCGAAGCCGTATTGCTCCCGTTCGCCGAGCGAAAGCAGGATGACGAACTCCAGTACGCCTTTGCGTAGCTGGACCTCCCATTTACTGATCGCATCTGGCGAGTCGTCTGATTGCCTTGTCATGCAAGGGTATTGGCGCAGCTTAGCTTGTAATGCAAGGGTATCGTGATTGCCGGACGGCTACGTCGCTTATGGCCTCAACCGAACGACACGACGACGTTCTCTATTTCGGACGCATAGGAGAATGTCCTTACCTTCTCTCAGATGGTTCCTATTTGGAAAATCGGCCGAACCAATGCTTTGGCTGTTAAGCGAGCGGGCTTCGCTTGTCGTGTCATCGATCTGGATTGGTGATCGTAACATCCCCATATCCACGTTTGAAAGGGGACGGCGATGGTCAGCACATCCAACGACGGCATCATGTCCGAGTATCTCGTAAAATACGCTTTTGTTAAAACGAGCGAACGTGAGCGGCCGACAGAGCTTCTTGAAACGCTCTATATGTCCGAGCGCTTTCAGGCTGGCGATGAACTTAAGCCCTTGAAAGATAACTACGATCATTCTGTATGGAATGGGGTTCCTGCATCGGAAATAGACCAGCGTCTTGTTGCGCTGGACACGTTCATGAAGGAACTTGCGCGAAATCGCGCGGCTATGTGGGGCGTGAACTAATTTCTCTACCGGGAACCGCTATTTGGAGGTGGAATTGAACGACGATAGGACAGGCGATCGCCACCTTCTGGAGCAGGCCAAGGCGGCATTGAGGGACAAGGATCAAGATCGGGCAGCCGCTACCTTGTTCCAGCTAGCCGAGCGTGGCGCTGCCCTAGCGAAGATGAAAGTCGCAAACGACGTTGTTTGATGACTACCAAAGCAGCATTGTGGTGACGTGAAGCCGTCCGTACCTGATCAATTGCGGGGAAAACCGTACCCTCGACAAATTCTGGTTGGGTCGCCACATAGGCTATCGCCAAACAGGAAAGAGGGAGCTTAAGATGCACAAGAATGCCCGAGAGCGATATCTACCGGTCGCCATGTTTCCTGCGACCATGTCCGTTATCATGTTACCGGGGATGAAATCTGATCTCTCGCCGTCTCTATATTACGGAATCTGGGGCATCTTGCTTGGCTTGGCAATCATGGGTGTTGCCTGGATGGCAAACGGTGCGCCGAGACAAACTGCGAAATACGCTCGGTCGTAGAGCTTCATTCCCGTCCTGTAGTTCGATTTAAACGAGACGGTCCCGCCCGTCTCGTTAGTCGTTCCCAATCGAGAACGGGCGTATCCGTCTCGACCTGTCGAAATAGCAGACGTACTATCGGCTCAATCAAAAATAGGGGAACCGTCTGTGGGAGCATGGGGCGCGCTGATTATGAGCTTCTTCGGAGCGGTGTTCGTGGCGTTGACGCTTTACTGGCAATGGCACTTGTCCGGGATCACTCTGGCGCTGCCCTTCTTGGGATTCGTGCTGATCGGTCTCGCCGCGAGCTATGTGATCCGTGCACCTGGCAAGGGCATCAAGCCGTCACCGAAAGAAGAACGAGCCATTATGTGGAGCAGCATCGGTGAAGGCATCGGCCTTTTCCTAGCCGCTAACATCGTAGTGAACCTGCACCGGCCCGATCTTCTGTTGCCATCAATGGCGTTGGTTGTCGGCCTGCATTTCCTGCCAATCGCCTTTGCCGCCGGCTTTCGTCCATTCTATGTTCTTGGAACGGCACTAATTTTTGCAGCGATCATGGGCTTCATTGTCGAAGCCCCCGCAGGCGGCAAGGTCGCTGGGTTGATGGCCGCTGGTGCGCTCTGGCTCGCGTCTGGCATCGCAGTTCGTCGTGATTGGCTCGCAAAGCGATCGACGGTAGCCACGGTCTAACCGTGTCACAAATCTCGATCCCATCGGGAAAGTGGGGTGACGAGGTAGTGAGCCGCTATGGTAGTGCAGCCGCATGACGAACTTCCCCAAGCCCGTTCTGGACTACTGGCATGAAGCGTTCGCCGGTGACGGCAGCTCGACGTGGGCGGTAAGCGAGAAGTTGAACCCCAAACGCCCGGCGATGATGCTGGAGGGGATTGATGGCCGGGTGCGAACCGTATTGCGACCCGAGCTGATCGATCGGGTTAGTCCTGACGCGGCGGGTGTAGCGTCGGTCGCAGACATGCAGGACCTGTTGGAACGCGGCGGCGTCAGCCTGCACGATCCCGACTATCTGTTCTACCTTCCCGAGGACACGCGCGTCGCATCCGGGCGATCAATTACCGCACGCCAACTCACTATCGAGGATCGCGATGCGTTCGAGGCGTTCCAAGCCGATGCATCAGAGCAGGACCGCGACGATGCGTTTGTCGAACTCGATCATTGGGCGGTGTTCGGTTGCTTTGAGGACGGTCGGCTGGTCAGCGCTGCCAGCGCATATCCTTGGGAAAGCGGCCCGTTTGCGGACTTAGGAGTGCTTACGCTTCCCGATGTTCGGGGAAGAGGTTTTGCACGCGCGGTCGTCCTGACGATCAGCGAATTCTTGCGCGGAAAGGGATACGAGCCGCAGTATCGTTGCCAGCTCGACAACCTTGCATCCGTCGCCCTTGCTAAATCGTGCGGCTTCGCGCTGTTCGGCAAGTGGATAGTGGCATCTGACGTGCCCGATCGAACTGCGGCTTAAGGCTCGCACATTCCCAATTGACCATCGATTCCGAGAACGCCTGCGCCGTCTCGCTGGTCGTTCCCTTTTGGGAACGCTTCGATTGCTAATGGACGCCGATCACTCATATGCATCTCGCCCGAATGCACCGACCGCTCGGAGGAGGGCAGCCTGCGCCACCAGTACGTCCGATCGAGCGGAGGCGACGGATAGCTGAGCCGATCGAAAGCTTTGGTCGGCGACGAGGATGTCGATCGTCGAGCGCAGGCCGAAGCCGTACTCCGCCCGCACGCCCTTGAGCGCGAGGTCGGCAGCAGCGAGGCCGTCGGTGGCGGCGCGCTGGCGCCTTTGCGCGGCCGTCAGTGAAGCCCAGGCGGCATCGACACTGCGCCGTGCCTCACGCTCTGCGGCATCGGTTTGGAAGCGTTCGGCGCGGGCAACCGCTTCGGCCTGACGAACGCGCGACGGTACCAACCCGCCTGTTAAAAGCGGAAGGCGCAGGCTCAGGCCCACCGATGCCGCCGCAGGGAGGCCGCGTACGCCGCCATCGATCAGCCGGCCGCCCCGGCCGTAGCCGCCGGTGAGGTCCAGCGATGGCGCCCGATCGGCCCGTGCCTGGTCGATTCGGCCCAGCGCGGATTTCACCACCTGCCGTTGTTGCAGAAGAAGCGGGTTGTTCGTCTCCGCCTGCACACGCGCTTCGCTGAGGGTCGGCGGCAAAAGGGCGGGCGCGGGCACCTCCGCCGATAGCATGGGGGCGTCGCTTCCGACCGCTGCGCGATAGGCAGCCGAGGCCGTCGCCAGCGCACCATCGGCATCGGCGAGGTTGGCGACCACGCTCGCGCGTTGCGCCTCCAATTGGGCGACGTCGGTTTGTGTAGCCTGACCCAAGCCAAAGCGTGAGCGGGCTTCCGCAACCTGTCGGTCGAGACGCTCGATGCCGATGCGCGCCACCTCGACCGCCTGTTGGCTGTACAGCAGATCGGCATAAGCGGAGACAACGGCTTGAAGAATCACGGCTTCGGCATCGCGTAGCCCCTGCGCTCCCGCCGCCACATCCCGCTCCGCTGCGCGCACCGCCGACTGCACCCTGCCGCCGGTCCAGATCGGCAGGGTGGCACTCGCCGTCGCGGATGCGACCCGGCCATAATCCAGCCGGTCATAACCCCCGTTTCCGGTCGCGGCCGCGGTGAGCCGGCCCGCCGCACGAGCCTGCTCGGGCTCTTCTTCCAGCGCTTCCTGCCGGGCACGGGCGGCGAGGAGTTGGGGATTGCTCGCATAGGCCTGCGTCACAGCGTCCCGCAGCGTCTCGGCGGAGATGGGGGTCGCACCCAGCAGGACGGTGCCGATGAGCAAAGCGACCTTAGTCATGGCGCAGCGCCCAGGCGGGGGCCGCGCGGCTGGCGCGCAGCGCTTGGCCCAGCACGGTCAGCACGGCGATCACGAGCGCTAGCAGGCTAGCACCGGCGAAGAACAGCGGCGACAGCGCGATCCGGTCATCGAACCCGGCCAGCCAGGTTCGCATGGCGACATAGGCCAGCGGCCAGGCGATGAGGTTGGCGATAAGTACGGGCCGCAGGAACTGACCTACCAATAGCTTAACGATATCGGCAGACGACGCGCCCAGCGTTTTACGGATGCCGATCTCCTTCACCCGCCGCGCCGTGTTGAACGAGGCCAAGCCCCAAAGGCCGACACAACCAATCAGCACCGCCAGTCCTGCGCCGATCCCGAACAAACGCGCGGCCTGTTCATCGGCATTGTAGAAGTCCGCCAAGCGCTGGTCCGCCGTACCGATGACCAATGGCACCTGCGGCGATAGGCGTCGCCAGGTCGACCGGATGCGGGCGAGCATCGCGGCGGTGTCGCCGGTGTAGCGGATGGCGGCAACGGCAGACGTCGGCACGTCGCGGGCATATTGATACAGGGTAGCGGTTTCGGCCGTCCGTGGCGAAGCGAAACGGAGCTGGTCAACCACGCCAATGATTATACGCGGCGCCCCCCGGCCTATGGTCTTGCCGATTGCCTCTTCGGGCGTGCGGAAACCGAGCTGTTCGACCGCCCTCCGATTGATGACGACGTTGCGGCCATATTTCCACTTGGTCCAGTCGCTGGAGTCATCCGCACCGTGCGCATCGTCGAACACCCGCCCTGCAAGCAGTCGGGGCGCGTAGGTGCGGAAGAAGTCGGGCCCGACCGGGATGTTGCCAACGGTCACGCCCGGACCGCTGGGCCGCTCGATCACGTCGAGGCTGGAATTGACCATGCCGGGTGCCGAACTGCTCGATCCCACCGACACCACGCCCGGCAGGCGGCGCAAAGCATCGAGGATCGGCCGCGCCTGGGTCGGGAAGATGCGCTTGTCGGCCAGCGAAGGTATGATTAACAGCCCCTCGCGCTGAAACCCCAGATCGGATCGCCGGACATGCGCGGTCTGCGCCACCAGGACGACCGTGCCGATCATGAAGGCGATGGACAGACCGAACTGGATCACCACGAGCATTTCGCGCGACCGCGCGCCGCTGCGCCCGCCCCCCGGCGCCCGCGCCGAGGCCAGCACGGCCGCGGCCGGAAAGCGGGACAAGAGAACCGCCGGATAGAAGCCTGCCGCCAGCGCGATGACCAAGACCAGCGCCACCAGCAACGGCAGCGCCAGGGCATAGGGAAAGTGAAGCGACAGCCCCCCCGCCGCGTTGACGATGGGCAGGCTGATCTCTGCTAAGATCATGCCGAGTAGGCTGGCGATCGCCGCCATCGCCGCTGCCTCGCCCAAGAACTGGCGGATCAGCATCCCCTGGTCCGCGCCCAGCACCTTGCGCATCGCCACTTCGCGGGCGCGCAGGCCCGATTGGGCGGTCGCCAGATTTACATAATTGATGATCGCGATCAGCAGGGTCAGCACGCCGACCAGCCCCAGCGTCACTATCGTCAGCGTACGACCGCTGCTCTGCACCCCGCCGGGCGGTTGTAGATGCAGGCGCGTGAGCGGCAGCAGCGAGAGTGCGATGATCTTCGCCGGATCGGGCCCCAGATCCTGCCCGGCACGACGCCGGACGAAGGCGGGCATCTTCGCCTCGAACGCGCGCGCGGCTGCCGCATCGGGAAGGCGCAGATAAGTCGCGCCATCAACCATGCCCCATTTGTACCAAGACCATTGCGCGGGTGGCGGTGGCGTGCGCGGCATCGGGATCAGGATGGTCGCCTGCTGATCGGTGGTCTTGGGCAGGTCTTCGAAGATTCCGGCGACGCGATAGATCTGCGGCGCGTCGACCGCGATGGTGATGTTCTGGCCGATGGGGTCAGCATCGCCAAACAGCCGCTGCGCCTCCGTCCTGCTGAGCAGCGCACCCGACGGATTGGCGAGCCCCCGCCGCCCGTCGCCGCGCACCATGGGAATATCGAACACATCGAAAAAGGACGGATCGACCTGTGCCACGTCGGCGCCGATCGCGTCGTTTTCACGGATGACGCTGCCCCCCTGCTTGCCGCCACGGATGCGTGTGCCGACCAGTCCGGGAAAATCCTGTCGCATCTCTTCCAACAGGCCAGGCATTGTCACCGGATAGGCCCCGTTGAAGGGGCTGCCGGGGATTTGAAGCTCGGTCTGCACGACATAGAGCTCGTCATGATGCGGCAGCCACTGCTCGAAGCTCGTCTCGAACCGGACATAGAGGCCCAGGACCAGGAACACCGCAATGCCGACTGCCAGCCCGCCGATGTTCAATGCGGCATAAAGCTTGTGGCGGGTCAGCGAGCGGTAGAGCGAGTTCAGTGCGAAGCGGTTCATCGCGAATATCCGGACAGGAGGAAGGTCAGCCGCAGGCGACACAAGAGGTTGCGTCGCCCTCGACGGTGCAGCGCGTACCGCCGGTGACGGTGATGCGACCGGTGCCGCTCGCTGAGACGCGCGCCGTCGGCGCGACGTCGCCAGTGCCGGGGGAGATCAGCGCGGCATTGGACCCGAGGGCAGGCAGTATCGCGAGGGCAGGAGGCTTAAATTCGATGGCCCTATCCATGAGTCAGATCGCACGCATGGCGCTGGCGACGATGCGTCCGTCGAGCATGTCGATGCGGCGCTTCGCCATGTCGGCGTGGCTGGGCGAGTGAGTGACCATGACGATCGTCGCGCCTTCGGCGTTGAGACCGGCGAGGATGTTTAACACCTGCTCGCCATTGGCGGTGTCGAGGTTGCCGGTCGGCTCGTCGGCCAGGATCAGCTTCGGGTTGCCGACGATGGCACGGGCGATTGCAGCGCGCTGCTGCTGGCCGCCCGACAGCTGGTGGGGGAAGTGGCGTGCGCGGTGCGCGATGCCGACCTTGTCCATTGCCGCCGCGACCCGCCCCCGACGGTCTGCCGCGTCCTTGCGATAGGCGAGGCCGAGCGCGACGTTCTCCTCGATCGTCAGCTCGTCGATCAGGTTGAAGCTCTGGAACACGAAGCCGAGCATGCTGCCGCGGAACTTCGCCAACTCCTTCTCCCCCAGGGCGGCGAGGTCTCGTTCGCCGAAGAGATAGCGACCGCCGGTCGGGCGATCGACGGTGCCGAGCGTGTTGAGCAACGTCGACTTGCCGCAGCCCGATGGCCCCATGATGGCGAGAAACTCGCCGGCTTCGACGTGCAGGTCGATATCGTGGAGTGCGGTAGTCTGCACCTCATCGGAGACGTAGCGGCGCTGAATGTTCTCGAGACGGATCATGGACGGGCCTTTCAGCGGATGTTGAGGATGTCGCCCTTCACGGACGCGGTGTTGGAGATGACAATGCGCTCGCTGGGGGTAAGGCCGGATAGCACCTCGACTTGTTCGGGACTGCGGCGGCCGGTCTTGATCGCGCGCCGTCGGGCGTGGGCGCCATCGGCATCCAGGACGAAGGCGGAAGTGCCGCTACCCGCCTCCAGCCAGCCGCCGACCGGGGCCACGACTGCCCGAGACGCGGCCCCCAGCGTGATGCGGATGTCGAGTGTCTGCCCCCGGTTCAGCCCGGCCTGTGCGCGACCGTCGAAGGTTAGCTCGACGCGGAAACGCCCGTCCTTGACCGCCGGCAACACCTTGCTGACCGTCGCACGCGCATCGCCCGCCTGGGCCTTTTGCCTGACTGCCACACGGCCGAGATAATATTCGTCGACGTCAGCGATTAGCTTCCACGCGCCCTCGCTGTCGACCTGACCTGCGGGATCTCCAGGCTTCAGCGCCTGGCCCGGCTGCAGCGTAAAGTTGGTCAGGTGGCCGGTTACCGGCGCGCGGATCGTCAGTGCGTCGAGCCCGGCGCGCACCGCCGCGAGGTTGCCCGACAGTCGCTCTTGCGTATCGGCGAGACGCCGTTCCTGCGTGGCGGTGATCCGGGTCTCTGTGGCACGCCCCGACTGCAGCTGGGCCAGTCGCTTTTCCTGATAGACGGCCTCTTCTTGGAAACTCCTGACCCCGGCATCGGACAGGAAGCCCTGATCGTGGAGCTGCTGGCGGATGGCAAGGTCGCGGCGCGCCTTGATGAGATCGTATTCGGCCTGAGCCACCTGAACCGCGCGATCGAGATGATTGCGCTCGATCCCCAGTCCCTCACCCGCTACCTGACCCAGCTGACTGGCGATCTGGGCCTCACGGGTCAGCACGTCGAGCTTCAGTTCCGGATTGGCGAGCGTCGCGAGGGACTGCCCCTCCGTCACCATCGCGCCGTCTTGTACCAACAGCTGCTCGACCTGCCCGCCCGACAGCACGCCGACCAGCGTGGTGATCTCGGGCGCGACCGTGGCCCGTACCGGCAGGTAATCGTCGAACGGCGTGCGCACGACTTCACCCGTTTGGACGTCGGCGATGGCGATGTCCGTCGATCCGCCTTCGGGGAGGAGGCGCCAGATTGTCAGCGCGGCGATCAGCACGACCAGCCCGATCAGCGCGGGTCGCCCGCGCCACCACGGCTGCTTGGGTCGATCGATCCGGCTGTCCATTGCGGCCCCCGGCATGGGTGTTGTGTATGCGGGCTGGTTGGTCATCATGGCCATGCTGTCACTGCCCACGATCCGAAAAGCCAACTGCTTATGAATCAAAGACTTTCCTCGGCTTCGCGAACAGGCGATCTGTCGCCGTTGAACACTATGTCCGCCGGCGGACACCCTGATCGCGAGTCAAGTCCTCGCGAAATCCTGCTGATTGAGGACGATCCGGTCGTTGCTCGGACGACGGAGATCCTGTTCCGGTTAGCCGGATATCGGCTGGAGATCGCCGCCGACCCTGCCACCGCCTATTCGATGCTTGCGCGTCGCCGCTACGACGCGATCCTGCTCGACATGAACTTCACAGCAGGTCGCTCGGACGGCGAAGAGGGGCTGGCCTGTCTCACCCGGATCGTTGCGGACGATCCCCATGCCTGCGTCGTGGTCATCACGGCGCATAGTGGCATCCGCATCGCTGTAACGGCCATGCAGGCGGGCGCGCGCGACTTCATCATCAAGCCGTGGCGTAAGGACGACATTCTCGGCAAGGTCGATGGCGCGATCAGGCGAAGCGTCGGCGGTGGCGCGGCACAGCGATCCGCAGCCATCGGCCCATCAGGTGGCAGCGCGCTGCTCGGTACATCGGCGGCGATCGAGCGCGTCCGTGCGCTCGTCCGGCGTGTGGGACCGACGGTCGCCGCCGTGTGTATCACTGGGGCGTCCGGCACCGGACGCTCGCTGGTCGCCGACGCGCTTCACGCGGCGTCGCTCGATGCCGGGACCAAGCCGTCACGGATCGACATGACTGACCCCGATCAATGGCTCGCCCTGGACCATGCCGCCGGTACGATCGTGCTACGCCACGCCGATCGACTGGCCGCGCATGCGCAGGCACGGTTGCTCGACCGGCTGATGCCAGGCTTGCGCTGCATCACAATCGTTGACGATGTCGCGCCGCTTTCGCCCGCGCTGCGCCGGCGGCTCTGCACGATCGAGATCGTGGTGCCCTCTCTTGCGGAGCGTCGTGAAGACGCGGTGTTGCTCGCCCGCCATTTCGCAAGCGTTGCCGGTGAAACCTACGGTCACGCCGCGCCACGGCTCACGCCGGCGGCAGAGGCGTTCGTCGCCATCACTGACTGGCCGGACGAGGTGCGCGGGCTGGCGCTGGCCATCGAGCGCGCGGTGCTGCTGTCGGACGATGGCCTGATCGACGTCGCAGCGATCAGGCCGGCCAGCCCGGTCGCCGGTCCGGGGGGCGTGACCGCACCGGCATTCGGAATGCAGGATGCCGAAAAGCTAATGATTGAGGCTGCGTTGAAGGAGCATCGCCACAATGTGTCACGGGCTGCCGCGGCATTGGGCCTCAGCCGCGGCACCCTTTATCGTCGAATGGCGCAGCATGGTCTCTAGACGGGAAGGCCATGCCCTGCAGATAGGATTGGGACTAGGCCTGTGCGGCGCGGCGGCCGGAGCCGCCGGCACGCATGGTCTATGGTTAGCATTGACCGGCGCCCTGCTGCTGCTGGTGTGGCTGCTCGTTGCCAATCTGCTTCTGGTCAAGCGCCACCTAGCCGTCCCGATCACGATATCCAGCTCGCCCGACGAGGCGCAGATCGCCCATCACTTGCTGCTCGATGCGTCACCAACCCCTCTAGTGCTAGTGACCGGAACGACTGTGCGAACGATGAACCGGGCAGCGCGCCGTCTCTTCGCGACCGACGATCGAATATTGCCGCCCCCTGCGGCTCTGTTCGACCGGGATGCAACGCACCTGCATCACGCCGGCCGGAACTGGCGGGCTGACAAAGTTGAAGTTGGCGAACGGTGGGTCGTAGCGCTGATCGACATCGAGAATGAAGAGCGGACCGCCGAAGCGCGTGCCAGCGCCGAAATGATTCAGGTGCTCGGCCACGAGATGCTCAATGGGTTGGTACCCATCGTGTCGCTGGCCGAGTGCGGCATCGCCGCGGCCGAGGCTCGTGACGAGGATCCGGCCCTGCTCCCCGAAATCCTGACGACGCTCGCGCGGCGTGCCGAGGGGCTGCGGCGATTCACTGAAGCCTATCGCAAACTGGCACGCCTGCCGCCACCCTTGCGACTGACCGTGTCGATCGAAGAGATGATCGACGACCTTGCGCGGCTGTTCGTGAGCCGCTGGCCGGACGTCGGTCTTTCGATCGACGTCGAACCCGGCCTGTGTGGCAAGATTGATCGCGACCAGATGAACCAGGCGATGTGGGCATTGCTACAAAATGCAGTCGAGGCGATTGAGCAGGGCGGCGTCTCATCCGGTCAGGTCAATATTCAAGCCACCGTGGACTTTGACGTTCTCACCATCGAGGTGGGGGACAATGGGCCTGGCATCCCGCCGGATCGCGCACATGGCATCTTCCGCCCCTTCTACACCTCCAAACCCAGCGGAAGCGGGATCGGGCTCAGCTTGGCGCGCCAAGTCGTGCAGGCACATGGCGGTATGCTGACTCTGGTTCACCCGTTGCCGGCGACGTTCCGCGCGCAGGTGCCTGGCGCTTGGGCATCAAAGGATGATGTTCTCGTGTTTTGACATTGATGGACTATGAGAAGCTTTCCTGCCTTCTCGAAATACCATCGTTTGTGGGACAGTCGCCAGCAGTGAGCTGCAACGCGCCGACACCGCCATGCGAGCGCACATAAGACAGAGCTTCAACCCTCAATGGAGCTTCTGCGGTGCCGTTTGGTAGGGTGCCGTTTGGTCTTCCTTTGTTAGGACTCCAGGCGGACCAAAGGGCCAATCAGAGCCAAATTTTTGATGTTCCTTTTTGGCACAAATCGGACCGGCCAGAGTAGCAACGCAGAGGGTATACTTAAAAAGTACCGACACCTGATTGGTCGGGTACGCGACCCATGGCGGGGTGAGAAAGGGGGGAGTGGTTCCCCCGACGTAGGCCTTATTAAATCAGCGCCTTAGAAGACATTCGTGTCGTATAGCATTTGAGAGCAAGGCTAATCTCAAAATCGATTAACGTTATGCAAAAATCCGCTGCCGTAAAGGAGGTGCTTCATAGCACATTATTTCAGACCTGTGCCGAAGGTAGAACACGAAGGTTCTAGTGGGAATATCTGAATAATCTGATCCTCCCTGCTGAAAGACGCCTCACCAATGCAGGCAAGACGTCCAACAGTCGAGCGTTACGGTACGTCAAACCCTTCCGCTCATCGCTGATCAGTTGCTGTCGGCGTCGTCGTCATCTTCGTGATCGACGATCAGGTAGGTTGCACCAGCGATGATGCCTGCGCCAATCAGAAGCGGAATGATGCTTGCGCCGCCAGCGGCACCCAGCTTGCTCGACTTCGAGGTGACCGAAGCGGTACGCGCCGTCTTGGCAACCGACAGTGTCGATGCCGGGTTCACCGGAGCGGCGCTGGCGGCCACCGGGGCTGCGATAAGCGCGAGACCAGTCGAAGCTGCTGCTAGATTGTTAAAAAACATGAATTTCTCCTCGTGTACAACTAACATGTTGCGGTTGCTCAATACCCGACCTGACTTGTTGTTCAACGTCCTTACGGGATACGATATGTCCGGTTCCAGCGGTTGATGCTGCGATGCAGCAATCCAGAGGATGGCCGACGTTAGGGTTTCATGTCATCGCTCTCTGACATCCACGTTGCAACCGCTGGCCTACGCAGCGCACCGCTGTGATGCCGGGGCCAGATACCTACGGTACGGAGATCGGCCCCGGCAGTGGTCGGGGGAAGTGTTGAAACAAAGCGCCGGCTAATACAGCAGCAACGACTGAGGGCGCGCCAGCGGGCGTGCCGCTGATCCGTGCCGTCGTTGCCTCGCCCGTCCAGACGATACGGCTGTCCGTACGAAAAGAGACGACCACAATCAGGCGGGTCACGATCAGCCCGCGCAACTGGCTTTTCCCGGAGGGCAGCCTCAGCGATACGCTACCACCTTGATAGACCGGAGCCTGTGCTGACGCCGATCGGCTATCGGTGGACGTCACGACCCCCTGCGACGCCTGCGATACCGTCACCTTGGCCACGTAGCGACTGTGATCCGGATCGGGCAATGGAGTGAAAGCGGTTTGCAGGACGGCATGGCTGACGGCGCCGACGAAGGTCTGCGCGATCGGGTCGTCTTTGCTCCCGTCTTCAGCCGGCACGATTGCAATTGTGCCGGGTGGTATTCCAGGCGGAGCGGACGCCACTGGCATCAGAGCGAGGGCCGAAGCCAGTAGGGCAGGGGGCATATGTCAGATTCCTGTAAGCGAACGACCAACCGATGCGACGACGGCCGGTTGCATAGGCCGCTACCCGAACTGCACCATGCTACGATCAATGAAATAGCCGCTGAGAAGATCGGACAGTCGAAGCTGGAATCAGCATTATATCGGATGACATGGTCACCGTGCCCACCCATCAATCCGGCAGGACAACCTCAGCGCCGTATCATGCGACGATTGCGGGCTCGGTCGAACGGGTGACGTTTCATAACGCCGACACAGGCTTTTGCGTCCTGCGGGTGAAGGTGAGGGGGCAGCGCGACCTGGTGACACTGGTCGGTCACGCTGCGGCGATCGGTGCCGGCGAATATGTCGAGGCGACCGGGGTCTGGCTCAACGACCGCAACCATGGCCTGCAGTTCAAGGCAGATCGGGTCGAGGCAACGGTGCCGACGACGCTTAAGGGGCTGGAGAAGTACCTTGGCTCGGGCATGATTAAGGGCATTGGTCCGGTCTATGCGGCCAAGCTCGTGGCGGCGTTCGAGCATGACGTGTTCGAGGTCATCGAGCATGCACCCGAACGGCTACGGGAGGTGACGGGCATCGGGCCAGTGCGGGAAGCCAAGATCATCCGCGGCTGGCGCGATCAGCGGATGATCCGGGAGATCATCGTCTGGCTCTACGGCCATGGGGTGAGCTCGGCGCGTGCCGTCAGGATCTTCAAGACCTATGGCGATCAGGCGATCACCGTCATCAAGGCCGACCCGTATCAACTGGCCCGCGACATCACCGGGATCGGCTTCAAGACCGCCGACGCGATCGCGTCCAGCATCGGCTACGGCAAGGAGGATCCCAGACGCGTCCGTGCTGGTGTCAGCCATGCACTGACCAGCGCCATGGACGATGGCCATTGTGGGCTGCCGCGTGACGATCTGCTACGCTCGGGCGCCAAGCTCCTTGAAGTTGCCGAACCCCTGATTGCGCGCGCCCTCGAGGGAGAGCTTGCCGCCGGTGAGGTCATCGCCGGCAAGACCGAGGGCCGCGAGGTCATATTCCTGGCCGGCCTCTACCGTGCCGAACAGGCGATCGCCGATCGTCTGCTGCGACTGCGCGAAGGCCTTCTGCCCTGGCCTGCGATCGATGCCGGCCGCGCCATTCCATGGGTGGAGGCCAAGACCAGCTTGGAGCTGTCTGCGAGCCAGCGCGATGCCGTGGGGCTGGCCCTCCTGTCCAAGACCTGTGTGATCACTGGCGGGCCTGGCGTTGGCAAGACGACACTGGTCAACTCGATCCTGAAAATCCTGGCAGCAAAGCAGGTGACGATGGCGCTCGCAGCGCCGACGGGTCGGGCGGCCAAGCGGCTTGCCGAGTCCAGCGGCATGGAGGCGATGACCTTGCACCGCCTGTTGGAAACAGACCCCGCGGAGGGTGGCTTCAAGCGCAACGAGGACAATCCGCTCGATTGCCAGCTGCTGGTCATCGATGAGGCCAGCATGGTCGATGTCATGCTCATGCATGCCACGCTGAAGGCGCTGCCGGCACGCGCAGCCTTGCTTCTGGTCGGTGATGTCGACCAGCTGCCATCGGTCGGCGCCGGGCAGGTACTAAAAGACATCATCGGCAGCGAGGTTGTGCCGGTCGTACGGCTGACCGAGGTATTCCGTCAGGCCGCAACCAGCCGCATCATCACCAATGCCCACCGCATCAATGCCGGCAAGATGCCGGACCTCACCGCCCGGCGGGAGGGGGACTTCTTCTACATCGAGGCTGAGGAGCCTGGAGACGTCGCCGACAAGGTGGTCGATCTTGTTTCCCGGCATATTCCACGCCGCCTCGGGTTTGACCCTGCGCTCGACATCCAGGTGCTCGGACCGATGCAGCGGGGCGGGGCGGGGGCGCGGGCATTGAACACGCTCCTTCAGCAGCGCATCAATCCGCCGACCGATCAGTTCGTCGAGCGGTTCGGCCACCGCTACGGGGTCGGCGACAAGGTCATGCATATCGTCAATGATCGCGAGCGTGACATCTACAACGGCGATCTTGGCGTGGTGACCGGCGTCGACCACGCCGAGGCTGAGTTGACGGCGCTGTTCGGCCAGACCGAGGCCACCTTCGACTTCGGTGAACTCGATGCGCTGCAGCTCGCCTATGCAACCACGATCCACAAGTCGCAGGGCTCGGAATATCCTGTCGTTGTCCTCCCGCTGACCATGCAGGCTTACACCATGCTAGGGCGGGAACTGATCTACACCGCCGTCACGCGTGCCAGGAAGCTGTTGGTGATCGTTGGCTCGCGCAAGGCGCTGTCGATTGCCGTCAAGCGACGCCAGCCAAGGCGATGGTCGCTATTAAGAGAGCGGCTGGCGAAGATTACCTGATCAGCATCGCATGAGCTACCAGCATGCAAGCTTTCGATACCAGATGTCTCCAGTCGGCTTGGGGCGGCTGGGGGGCGATCAATGAGGCGCTACGGGATGATGGCTATCCGTCAGCACGCACGGCAATAACCGTCGGGTTGGATCAACCGCAACTCTCGCGTCCCGCATCGCGTATGGCCTTTTCTGCGTCACGCTTGTTGGTAGCGGCGGATGATCGCTCGGCCTGGTCGGCCATGCTGTCCCAACGCTCGGCGGCATGGAGCGCGCGGGCGCGAACATTGGGCAGGCTTGTGGCTTCAGCCTCCTGACGCTGCTCCTGCGCACGTTGACGGTATAGCTCGGCATCGTTGCTCATGCTTGAGGCCTATAGCAGGGATTGCCGTTGCCGCTGAACAGGGTGAGCAGGGGGCTGCATCATAGTGCGATGGGGCATCAACCCATCTGGCAGCTCGCCATTGCCTCAGGCAGGCGCTACGCCATCAGCATTGATGAGATCGACGCCGACCAGGGTGCCGATCAGCCGAACCCGCTTCTCGATCAGATCGACCGGTGTGCGACGCAACTCCAGCATATAGCGGCCGCCAAGGTCACGGCGCAGATAAAAGGCGCCGCCATTGCGGATCAACACACCGGTCTCGTCGATCCGGCTACCGATCATCGTCATGCCCTGGCCGGGCCCCGCCGGTCACTGATCGCGTTCGGCACGTTTGCGATCAGCCTTGCGAGCGCGGCTGATTGCCGCTGCCCGCTCACGGGCGCGCCTCTCCGACGGCTTCTCATAGTGCTGGCGCAGCTTCATTTCGCGGTAGACACCCTCACGCTGCAGCTTCTTCTTCAGGGCACGGAGCGCCTGATCGACATTGTTGTCGCGGACGATGATCTGCATGACGGTAGTGCTTTCGGCTGGTCTTGGTGTGGGTGGCAAATGCCGGCTGTATGGTGGGATGGTGAGCAAGGCAAACGGCCGGTCGGGCATTGATCGGCAAGCGGGTAGGGCTGCCTTTGGTGAAGGGGTGCGATTGCTCCTGCAAGGTTTTGCCGGGTAAGGAAGCGCATCAATCCAGGATGACATTCATGAACAACGCCGAACTCGCCGAAACCCTCGTTGCCAATCATGCCATGTCGAAGGCCGATGCCCGCAAGGCGGTTGACGACCTGATGGCCGCGATCGTCGCTGCTACGGCCAAGGGCGAGGAAGTCTCGCTGACGGGTTTCGGCAAGTTCAAGATCAAGGACAGCCCGGCACGTGAGGGCCGTAACCCAGCGACCGGCGAGGCCATCCAGATCGCCGCATCGCGCAAGCTGACGTTCGTGCCCGCCAAGGCGGTCAAGGATGCGCTGAACGGCTGATCGCATCGCGACCGGTGGCATTGCCCCGTTTTCAGGGCAATGCCACCGGTTGGTCACGGCCAAGGTAATGATTGCTGCCCATGGGCAATGACATCTCCGCACACGAGCGTGCAGCTGCCCTGCTCGACGGACACCCCGACTACCGGGTGTTGCGGGCATTGCCCCCGCCCGAGGCCTATCCCGTTGCAAAGGCGCAAGGGCAGGTGCGCACGGCCGCAGTCATCGATGTCGAGACCATCGGCCTCGATGCGGATCACCCGATCATCGACCTGGCGATCCAGCGGATTGCCTTCGATGCACGCGGCATGATCGTCCAGGTCGGCCAGCCCCGGCAATGGTTCGAGGACCCCGGTATGCCGATCCCGGCCGAGATCACCCGGCTGACCGGCATCACCGATGCCGATGTCATCGGCAAACGCATCGATACCGACGAGGCCGTTAGCCTGATCGCCAGCACCACTGTCGCCATTGCTCATAATGCCGCGTTCGATGCCGTTCGCGTCGAGCGGCGCCTGCCCGCTATCGCTGGCCATGCCTGGGCATGTTCGTGCAATGAGGTGCCATGGCCCGAACTGGGCTTTGACGGTCGCAAGCTTGGCCATCTCCTCATGCAGCAGGGCCTGTTCCATCACGGCCACCGGGCCGCGGTCGACGTCTGGGCGACGATCAATCTGCTTGGCCGTGTCCTGCCGGACGGCGAGACCGCTCTAGCCAGGCTCATCCGTCAGGCAGAGCAGCCAAGCGTCAGGATCGAGGCCACGAATGCCCCGTTCGAGGCGAAGGATGCGCTGAAGGCGAGGGGGTATCGCTGGCATGCTGACCAGCGGATATGGTGGACCGAGATCGCCACGGCAGCTGAAACAGTCGAGCTTGGCTGGCTGCGGGACACCTGCTCGTGTGCCCAGCCCAGACTGACGCCGGTCAACTGGGCCCAGCGTCACCGCGGATGATATCGGAACTGACCCTCGCCGTCGTCGGCATCGACTTCCCGAATGCGGACGGCAGCAACCGTCGGTCCGAGGCGATGATGACGCTTCCCGGCGAGCCGGTGGCGCTGATACCGGAACCCCGGAACCAGCATGACAGCAATGCGATCGCGGTCGTCAGCCCGCGCGGCGTCCAGATCGGCTACCTCAGCGCCGAACGTGCGCCGTACGTCCGCGCGAGAATGGGTCGTGGTGATGACGCCGTGGCGATCTTCCAGGGCATCGATGGCGGCGCGGCGTTCATCCGGGTCCGGTTTGACGGTGCCCATCCCACGCTGCCAACTCCCGCCGACCCGCCAACAGCATCACGCGATCTGGCGCGGTCGCTGCGAAGCCCGAACTGCTATGATCCCGACGCTTTCTATCCGGATGAGGATGGACCTGAATGGGGGGCCTGACTGGAACGATATGGTACCACCGATAAGCAAAGCGGGAATACGCTTCCTATTTGATTTACGCTAAGCGCATTTTCTCAACAATAACGACTGCAGCGCCCGGTCAAGTACCGGGATCGTGAACGGCTTGTGAAGAAATAGATCGGCAAGGGCGATCCTGTCACCGTGCCTGGCAACATAGCCGGACATGGCGATGGTATGGATGCCAGGCCGCAAGGCCTTTGCCTGCTCGATCAGATCGAACCCATTCGCCTCACCGGGCATGACGACATCTGTGACGATCACATCTATCTTTGCCGCACTGGCGACGATGAGCAGCGCTGCATCGCCGGAATCAGCTACGATGACATCATGGCCTAACAGAATCAGTGCGTCTTCGATCAAGGCTCTTATCAGGGTCTCGTCATCAACAACCAGAACAACACATCGAGGTATGATCATCGGCTTGAAATCCACCTTTGGATGCATGCGGTAGATCGTTCACAGAACGGCAGCCAAAAATGCTACAGAGTGGATTGCCTCCATGAGCCCGGTAGTAAACCTATGTTACCAATGGAAGTCAAACTGCGTCAAACCGGGACGCAGCCATATCCATTTAGTGTGGAGCCATCCGAGGTGGATTGGCATTGAATACGAGGAGCTATGCTCCGAGCTTAGTCGATAATAAGGGCGTTAGATGGCGGATACAGAGACGCAGGCATGGCTGCTGGCGCTCGTCGAAGGCATGCCGCAGATGATCTGGCGGTCGGTTGGACATGGCTCATGGACCTGGTCGAGCCCGCAGTGGCGGGATTACACCGGGCAGGATAAGCATCAGAGTGCGGGTGCCGGCTGGCTTGAGGTTGTTCACCCCGATGACCGTGCCGTGGCAAGGCAGGCATGGGCGCAAGTCGACCACGAGAACGAATTTCATGTCGATCTCCGGATAGGCGCACCTGATGGGACTTATCGGTGGTTCAAGACCAATGCCCTGCCGATCCTGGATCGTGACGGTGGCATCGTCGAATGGGTCGGCACATCGACCGATATCGATGATCTGCGCCAGCTTCAGGCAGAACAGAAGATCCTGGTCACCGAGTTACAGCACCGCACCCGCAACCTGATCGCCGTCGTGCATGCGATCGCGTTGCAGACCGTGCAAAGCTCCGCGTCGCTCGACCAATTTGCGGAGCGCTTCGAAGACCGTCTCGCTGCCCTCAGCCGGGTCCAGGGACTTCTGTCGCGCTCCGAACATGAGCCGATCATGATCGGCAAGCTGATCGAGCTCGAACTGAACGCCTTGGCGGACCCGCAGCGGCAGGGTCAGATCAGCTTGAGCGGTACCGATATTCCGATCCGGAACACCGCTGCTCAAACGCTTGCCCTGGCCATCCACGAGCTGTCCACCAACGCCTTGAAATATGGCGCGCTTTCGTCTCCCTCGGGCAAGCTTATGGTCAGCTGGCATGAGCATGGCGATGACGAGGAACGGACGATGCGCGTTGATTGGGTAGAGAGCGGTTTACCGGCGGGTCGGGCAACCGGGTTCGACAAGGTCGGCTATGGTCGCATCCTGATCGAGCAGTCGCTGCCCCAGCAACTGGGTGCGGCGACCACCATGACCTTCGATGACAGTGGTGTGCGCTGTGTGATCGACCTGCCTTTTCGTTATTACGGGACCCTGCCCCGGCATGGCTGAAGCGGCATCATCCAGACTGGATGGGCAACGTGCCTTGCTCGTCGAGGATGACCTGCTTGTCGGCATGGGCCTGAAGACCAGTCTGGAGCAGCTTGGGGCGGCGGTGACGTGGTGTAGCGACGTTGCTGGCGGCCTCAACGCGGTCGACGGTCTGGCACTCTTCGACTTCGCCATTGTCGACATCAATCTTGGCGGGGAGGTGAGCGCACCGGTGCTCGATCGTCTCATCGACAAGGCAATCTACACCGTGATCTCGTCAGGATATGACGCTAGCAGCCTAGAACAGCGGTTCCAACGCCTCCCCCGTTGCGAGAAGCCGTTTACCCGCGCCAGGATGCGACGCCTCTTGTGTGAACGCAACGGCAGCTGATGCCCGCTCGCATACGAATGTCTGACAGTCCTGAAACGAAACCATAGCGCTTCGTTTCATTCCACTTGTGGATATTGGCACTGTCAATTCCTGTACCAGACGTCGGGGAGGCGTTGACGGAGCGTCACGTACCCTTGACGATCGGGATCAATCAGGTTGGTACGATCTAGATCAGGCTTGTAACCTGACGGGGCGGGGGGCAGCACAGTTCGATGGACATAGTAATCAAAAAGCTTGATCGGCTTCACGCACTCGATCCCGACGATCATGCGGCTATTCGAGCACTTCCTTATTCGGTGAGTCGGTTCAAAGCACAACAGCGTATCGTCGGCACCGGCGACATTCCATCGACATGTCCCATCCTCCTTGATGGCTTCGCATTTCGGAGCAATCTTGTCACGAACGGCAATCGGCAGATTTTCTCATTCCATGTGCCAGGTGACCTGCTTGGTATTCAGCAGCTCAGTCTCCTGCATGCCGATCACAGTATCCACACTCTCACCGATGGCGAAATCGCTACGGTGCCGCTGTCGGATTTGCGAGCCATGCTGAAGCAGCGACCGGCTGTCGCAGAGGCAATACGCCGCGACGTGCTGATCGAAGCGTCGATCTTCCGTGAATGGATTTTGAATATTGGCCGACGTGACGGTGCCACGCGGGTAGCGCACATGCTCTGCGAATTCGTTACCCGGCGTGTAGCAAGTGGCTCGGGTAGACTGGAGCGGTTCGAGGTGCCGATGAGTCAGGAACAGATTGCAGACGCGACCGGGCTTACAGGCGTTCACGTCAATCGCATGTTGAAGAAGCTGGGCGAGATGAAGCTCATCCGACGTATCAACCGCCATTACGAGATTAGCAATTGGTCGGCTATGCAGCGCTTTGCCGGCTTCGACCCCTTATATCTTCATCTTGGCATTCGAAATGGTCGTGTTGCCTAATGGCTTAGGGTCCTATCGGTGTTTGATAGTACGTTGTACCAGTAACCTGTTATCCCCCGCCAATTGAAAAGGCGCAGTGGGCTTGAACTAGGCGGCCCCACGGTGGTATTGGCACAAATTAGGCTGGGCTGGGCGACAATAATGTCTGGTGACGTCCGACGGACCTGCACATGTTCATATGATGTTGGCGATTCATAATTTCCGTTTGATCTCTTAAGTACCTAACGTCACCACTATGGATACCTGGTCGAAATATTGCGCAGCGGATATCACGCGGGCGGCGCGGACTAATCGTATCCGAATACATGGCTGGCGGAGGCAGCTAGAGCACGTCTCGACCTGACTGACTCGTGAGGGATTCCCAAAGGGATTGCGATCTGATTCAAAGGCCACCACCACGAAGGAGGTGATGCATGGCCAAGTCGCTCTCGGTTGATCTTCGCAAGCGAGTAATCGTGGCGATCGAAGCGGGTGCATCGTGTCGTCAGGCTGCAATGAGGTTTGGCGTCAGCGCGTCGAGCGCGATCCGCTGGCATAGGCTCTCGAAGGGTAGAGGCGATGTCACGCCGCAGATGCAAGGCGGCGACCGTCGGTCGCAACGCATCGAGGGGCATGCCGATGCGATCATGGCCGAGCTGGCGAAGGCACCGGACATTACGTTGGCGGACCTGCGCGGCACCCTTGCGGGACAAGGTGTGGCGGTGAGCATCGCGGGCCTGTGGCGCTTCTTTGGGCGCCGGCGGATCACGCTTAAAAAAAGACTGGGCATGCGACCGAACAGGATCGCCCCGACATCCTGATGCAACGTGAGGCATGGTTCGAGGATCAGCCCGACCTCGATCCGCACACGCTGGTGTTCATCGACGAGACTTCGGCTAACACGAAGATGGCGCGCCTGCATGGACGCGCGCCGCGGGGTGAACGTTTGCGCGCACCGATCCCGCACGGCCACTGGAAGACGACAACCTTCGTCGGCGCCCTGACAACGCTCGGCATGACGGCGCCGATGGTCCTCGACGAGCCGATGACTGGCGAATGGTTCCTGGCTTACACCCGCCAGGTGCTCGTACCCACGCTCCACCGGGGCGACGTCGTCATCCTCGACAACCTGCCGGCCCATAAGGGTGACGACGTGCGCAAGGCAGTCGAGGGGGCTGGCGCCACACTCCTATTCCTTCCGCCCTATTCACCCGATTTCAATCCGATCGAGAACGCCTTTTCAAAGCTCAAGAGCCTGCTGCGAAAGGCCGCGGCCAGAACGGTCGACGACCTCTGGCGCGTCATCGGCGACTGCATGGATGCATTCACACCCGCAGAATGCCAAAACTACTTCGCGCACTGCGGATATGACGCCTTCTGATCGAAAATTGCTCTAGGTGTTTGGTCCCGGCGATTGATGGTGCAACAACCACGAGCGAGTGGAAGGAAGCGCTATGGGCCAGGTTCTACACGGGAGCGCCACGACGACAGAGGTCGTCCGTCGAGCGATACAGCATAGTCAAGA
>Ga0265797_10000152_pt1 | contig 136241 bp, 114 predicted proteins | sample P2T30metagenome_FD_192433 | JGI IMG/M metagenome (GOLD analysis project Ga0265797, IMG submission 192433) | Plant litter microbial communities from East Loma Ridge, Irvine, California - P2 T30 | ecosystem: Environmental > Terrestrial > Plant litter > Unclassified | place: USA: California...
AAAGATGGCTATCATCGGCGCCGCCATGCGCAAATTGGCGCATCTATGCTTCGGCGTGATCCATTCTGGCAAGCCCTACGACCCAAAATTTGCGATGTAGGGCTTGACGGCCAAGACGGTATCTACGGGTATCCTGGGAAGCGCAGTCGACGCATGGGGTGCGCCAGCGACGTAGGGTTGACGGGTCTCCCGTCAACGCGTTCAACCAGCGTTTGCGTGGCCATTCAAGCGTGCGTTGAACGCGTCGGCGGCAGGGCCGCGAACCCTACGCCAGCAGGGCCACCGCCTTTACCTGCGCCCACAGCTGCAACCCCGGCACGATCCCCAGCTCGCGCCGCGAACGCTCGGTGATGCGCGCCAGCAGCGCGCTCTGGCCGACGCGCATGCGCACCAGTACCTGTCCCGGCGCGCCGCCGGCGCCGACTTCTTCCACCGTCGCCGCCAGGATATTCACGATGCTGCTGCCGCGTGGCTGTTCCAGCGCCAGGCTGACGTCGCGCGCGTGGATGCGGCAGCGCATGCGGCTGCCGATGGCGGCGTCGCGCCGTCCCACCAGCAGCGCGCCACCGGCAAACTCCAGGTGCGTCAGGCCGTCGGCGTCATGCGCCGCAATGCGCGCGTCGATCACCACGCCGGCATCGTCGTCGAAGCCCGCCGCCAGGTCGATGCGCGCCAGCGTTTCGGACAGCGGACCGCTGGCGCGCACCTTGCCCTCGTCGAGCACCACCAGGTGGTCGGCCAGGCGCGCCACTTCGTCGGCCGCGTGGCTGACATAGACGATCGGCAGCGCCAGTTCGTCGTGCAGGCGTTCGAGATAGGGCAGGATTTCGCCCTTGCGCTTGCCGTCGAGCGCGGCCAGCGGCTCGTCCATCAGCAGCACCCGCGGCGACGCCAGCAGCGTGCGCGCGATCGCCGCGCGCTGGCGCTCGCCGCCGGACAGCGTGACCGGACGCTGATCCAGCAATCGCTCGATGCCGAGCAGCGCAGCCACCGGCCCCAGTTCGAAGCGGCGCGCGGCCGGCGCCAGGCGCTGGCGCCCGAACGCCAAGTTGGCGCGCACCGTCAAATGGTCGAACAGGCTCGCTTCCTGGAACACGTAGCCGATTCCCCGCCGGTGGGTCGGCACGAACAGGCGGCGGGCGTCGTCCTGCCAGACTTCGTCGCCCAGCGCGACGAACGCGCCGGGAACCCGCTCGAGGCCGGCCAGGATGCGCAGCACCGTGGTCTTGCCCGAACCCGAATGGCCGAACAGGGCGCTCACGCCACGGCCCGGCAGCGCCAGGTCGACGTCAAGGGCAAAGCCGGCGCGCGCGAGCGCGACTTTGACGCGAATGTCATTCATTGCAGTTCACTTTCTGACCCCGCGCACCGACTGCGGATACAGCGTGTAGAGCGTCACCAGCACCACGAACGAGAACACCAGCATGCCGCCGGCCAGCCAGTGGGCCTGCGCATATTCCATCGCCTCGACGTGGTCGTAGATCTGGGTCGAGACCACCCGCGTCTTGTCCGGGATGTTCCCGCCGATCATGAGCACCACGCCGAACTCGCCGACCGTGTGGGCGAAGCCCAGGATCGCGCCGGTGACGAAACCGGGCCGCGCGAGCGGCACCACCACCGACCAGAAGGTGTCCCATGGCCCCGCGCCCAGCGTCGCCGCCACTTCCAGCGGGCGCGTGCCGATCGCCTCGAAGGCGTTTTGCAGCGGCTGCACCACGAACGGCAGCGAATAGAACACCGAGGCGATCACCAGGCCGGTGAAGGTGAACGACAGCGTGCCGATGCCAAGCGCCGTGGTGAGCTGGCCGAGCGGGCCGTCCGGTCCCATCGCCAGCAGCAGGTAGAAGCCGATCACGGTCGGCGGCAGCACCAGCGGCAGGGCCACCACGGCGCCGACGGCGTGGCGCGCGCGCGCGTTCGTGCGCGCCAGCCACCAGGCCAGCGGCGTGCCGGCCGCCAGCAGCAGCAGGGTGACGACGGTGGCCAGCTTGAGGGTCAGCCAGATCGCCGCGAAGTCGGACGCATCGAGCATCCTCAGACTTCGTAGCCGTAGGCGCGGATCAGGGTCTTCGCCTTGTCGCTGCGCAGATAGTCCAGCAGCGCCCGGGCCGCCGCATTGTCCTTGCCCTTGGTGAGCAGGGCTGCATCCTGGCGGATCGGGTCGTGCATCGTCGAGGGCACGATCCAGCCCGAACCCGACGTGAATGTGCCGTCGCGCCAGACCTGCGACTGGGCCACGAAGCCGAGTTCGGCGTTGCCGGTGCTGACGAACTGCCAGGCCTGGGCGATGTTTTCGCCCTGCACCAGGCGTGCCTGCACGCTCTCGAACAAACCGAGCTTTTGCAGTGTCGACACGGCGGCCGCGCCGTACGGGGCGGTCTTCGGATTGGCGATCGACAGGTGCTTGTAGCTGCCCGTCTTGAGTACAGTGCCGCCGTCGTCGACCATGCCGGCCCTGGCCGACCACAGCACCAGGCGGCCGGTGGCATAGGTGAAGCGGCTGCCGGCCACCGCGTGGCCCTCTTTTTCCAGCCTGGCCGGGGTGTCGTCGTCGGCCGACAGCAGCACCTCGAACGGGGCGCCGTTGCGGATCTGGGCGTAGAACTTGCCGGTCGCGCCGGTTGCGACGATCGCCTTGTGGCCGGTATCGCGCTGGAATTGCTCGGCCAGTTTTTCCATCGGCCCGGCGAAATTGGCGGCGACGGCGACCTGCACGTCGGCGGCGTGCGCCGCGCCGCCCAGGCTCAGGATGGCGATCAGGAAAGGCAGACGATGCATGGATTCTCCGGTAAGGTGCAATGCGATGTATACTCGAGTATATAACGAATTGCGGGGCGACGACATGACAGCGGACGGCAAGGGAATTTCCCTGAACGGCCAGGTATGGATGACGGTGGGCGGCGAAAACCTGGGCGGCAGCAGCCGGGTGGCGCTGCTGGCAGCGATTGCGCACTCAGGCTCGATCACGGCCGCCGCCAAATCCGTCGGCCTGAGCTACAAGGCGGCCTGGGACGCAATCGACACCATGAACAACCTGGCCGGCGAAGCGCTGGTGGCGCGCAGCACCGGCGGCAAGGGTGGCGGCGGCACCCGGTTGACCAGCCGCGGCCAGCAGCTGGTCGACAACTTCCACACCATCGAACAGGTACACCATGATTTTCTCGAACGGCTCAACCGCCAGACCGGCGCCCTGCTGGACGATCTGGCGCTGTTTTCAAGGTTCAAGATGAGGACCAGCGCCCGCAACCAGTTCTTCGGCAGCGTCGCGCGGGTGGTGCGCGGGGCCGTCAACGACGAGGTCACGCTGGAGATCGCCGGCGGCCAGGCAATCGTCGCCGTGGTCACGCATGACAGCGCCGAGGGCCTGGCGCTTGCGCCCGGCCGCCAGGCGTTTGCACTGATCAAGTCGTCGTCGGTGATCGTGATGGCGGGAGAGGGTGCGGGTGGGGCGCGCCTGTCGGCGCGCAACCAGCTGGCAGGCAAGGTCGCGCGCCTGGTGCGCGGCGCGGTCAATTCGGAGGTGGTGATCGGGCTGGCGGGCGGGGGCAGTGTCGCCGCCACCATCACCAACGACAGCGCCGATGCGCTCGGGCTGGTGGAAGGCGTGGCGGCGACGGCGCTGTTCAAGGCGTCCAGCGTGATCCTCGGGATACCGGAGTAAGCCCGAGGACCGCGCCCGGCACGCTGTCAGGCCGGCGCGACGGGACGGCGACGGCGCAGCGCGGCGACACCGGCCAGGCCGGCGCCGATCAGCAGGATGCTGGCCGGTTCGGGCACTTCGGACGGCACGTCCAGCACGGTGAATTGTGCATCCTGGACACCCAGCGCGATATCCTCGAGATCGCTGTCGAGGAAGATGACGTCGGCGAACGACAGCGCGGCACTGCCGACGCCGATGGTCTCGAAACTGAAGGTGGCCAGTGCGCCGCTGCCGGAGACGCCGGGGACCGCGCTGATCAGCGAGTTGAACACGTACGAGATCGTGCCGGCCTGACTGGCATCGCCGAGGTCGCCGTAGGTGTTGCCGCCGGTCGCCAGGAAGCCGCCCTCGGCTCCGCCCAGCAGGCGCAGGTAGCGCGCATCGTAGTTCAGCGTGAACTGGTAGCCGTACAGGTCGGCGACGTCGGCAATGCCGATCGTGAAGTCGACCGTTGCGCCGAGCTGGGCCGAGCCCGAGCCCGTATCGATGCTCAGGATCGGGGCCGCGCCGGCGTGGGCGCCGACGCACAGCAGGGCGGCGGCGACGAATTTTTTCCAGACATTCTTCATGGTGGTTTTCCTTTGCCCGAAGGCGAATGATGGGTCATGCCCGGCCGGGTGGCGTCACCCGGCCGGGCCCGTGGATCAGTTGCAGCTGGCGCCGGCAGGGAGGCGCTGGTTCACCCGGGTCAGGTCGCGGATGTCGACCACGCCGTCGCCGGTCACGTCGGCGCGCGGGTCGAACCCGTCCTGGCCGGTACGCTTGCCGAGCGACGCCTTGACCAGCGCCACGTCGCTGCAATCGATCACGCCGTCGCCGTTCACGTCGCCCGTCAGGCGCAGCGCGAAGTCGACATCGGAGATATCGAAGAACACGTTGCCGACCGCTTCGATCTTGACGCGCGCCCGGGTGGTCGCGATGGCCGGCAGCCGGACCGTCGCGCTGCCGTTGTTCGGCACGCTTTCGGCCAGCACATACGGCCAGGTCGCGCCGCCATCGCTCGAGAGCGAGATCTTCACGTTGGCCGCATTCACCGGCGCCACATTGGTATTGGCCACGCTCCAGGTCACGGCCTGGTTCGCACCGCCGTCCAGCGTCAGCGCCGTGTTTGGCGCGGTGACCAGGAACGGCCCGGCGTTCTGGGCCAGTACCAGCTGGGTGCTGGCGCTGTTCACGCCACCGATGCCGTCACGCACGGTCAGCTTGAAGTTGAGCGAGGCCGGCGCCGCGTTCACGCCGGCCACGCCCACGTAGGCGGCGGTCGGCAGGAACTCCGAGAAGCACTCGATCTGGGCCGCGGTCGGCGTGGCGCTGGCAGCCGGGCAGGCGCCGCTGGCCGCGTTGGTGTTGTTGGCCAGGATCTGCGCCAGGTCCGGGAACACCCGGGTCGGGTCGCCGGTCACATGGTTCTGGCCGGGCGATTCGTACTCGAGCGTCCCGTCGGCGGTGACGATGGCGCGGGTGCCGAACTGGCGGAACAGCGGACCGTTGGTCTTGACGTTGTTGACCAGGCTGGTGCCGCTGGCGCCGCCGCGGTCGTTCTGTTCCCACAGGTAGGTGAGGTCGTCGCCATCGGCGTCCTGGGCGCTGCCGGTCAGGGCGAACGGCGTGCGCAGCGGGATCGTGTAGCTGTCCGGCACCGTCACGATGGGGGCGTTGTTGCCGGTGTCCGAGACCGCGCCGCGCCGGCTGGTCGCGCCGCCGGCCGTGATCTCGCCGACGAAGCCGCTGCAGCTGCCGCTGCATTCGACCAGGTCGAGCGTGGCCACGTTGGTGAAGCCGAGCGCACCGCCGAAGTTGATGGTGAAGCCGGTATCGGTCACGCCGCTGACGCTGACAGTGGCGCCCGCCGGCCAGCCGGCGATGGCCTCGATCGCGGCCTTGATGCCGGCGCTCGTGTAGTTGGCGCCACGCACGATCGGCGCCGACAGGCTGCCGTTCCAGGCAAGCTGGAACTGCTGGCCATTGCTGGCGAAGCCGCGCAGCACGCCCATCTGCACTTCATTGAGCACGGTCTCGGGGCCCGAGGTATAGGCCACGATTTCATCGAAGCTGCGCTGCGACCAGTACGGGTCGCTGTGCGACTGCAGGTTGTCGGCGCCGCAGATGCCGGCATACGCCATGATCGACGAGCCGCTGCCCGGCTCGACCGAGGTGCCGGGGTTGCGGTTGCCGCCCGAGCAGTTGCCGACCGTGCCGTTGAAGGTGTGGTTGCCCGAGAACTGGTGGCCCAGTTCGTGGGCGACATAGTCGACCGCGAAGAAGTCGCCGACCGGGGTGGGCAGGCCGGTGCAACCCTGGGCCTTGGCATTGCCGCCGACCACGCCCAGGCTGGCGACGCCGCCACCGTTCAGGCCGAGGGCGAGGTGGCCGACGTCGAAGTTGCTGGCGCCGGCCAGCAGGCCTGCCACCACGCGGTTGCGCGTCAGGCTCGACCCGCTGCACGATGCGGCCTGGGACGGGGTAAAGCAGGCCGATCCGCCGCACGGGCCGTCGACGCCGGTCATTTCGGCCTCCGTGTTCAGGTTGAGGGCGTCGGTGGCGTCGATCAGCACCAGGCGGATCGAGGTTTCGTCTTCATAGATCTGGGTCACGCGGTTGACCAGGGTGACCTTGGCGGCGGTGACGTTGGCGGCGCCGAAATAGCTGGCGTAGCTCGGGTCGGTCACCAGCGCCAGCCGGTAGGTGCGCAGGGCGGCGCCGGCGGCGGCGGCCGGCGACATGCCGGCGTCGACCACGCGCAGCGGCGCGCTGCTGCTGGCGCGGCCGTCGGTGGCGCTGACGTCGAAGGCGCCGGCGCTCGCGATCGACGGCAGGGTCGCCTTGACCGCGCCGCTGCTGTCGGCGGTGGCGCTGGCGCTGTGCAGCGCGGCGCCGTCGTCCTCGCCCTTGACCTCCAGGGTGACGCGCGCGCCGGGCGTGAAGCCGCTGCCGTTCACGACAACCGTCTCGCCTTCCTGGATGAACGAACGCGACAGGTTGAGCTTCGGCTCCTGCAGCTTGCCTTCGATCAGCGGGCCGTGCTGGTTGATCAGGTCGGCGCGATTGTAGGCGGCGTAGGTGCCGGTGTCGTTCTGGTAGTACGGGTCGACATACCAGCCGCCGTTGGGCGAGCGCACCGAGGCGTGCAGGCCCAGGTTTGTGATGTCCATGCGCAGCGTGGCGCGCGGATCGTCGACGCCCTTGCCGCGGTAGGTCTTGATGTCGGGATGACGCGCCGCCAGGCCCGGCTCCATCACCGGCGATTCTTCCAGCGTGAAACGCTGGTAGCCGCCGTCCGGATGGGGCAGCGAAATCACCAGCTCGCTCGAACCCGCCTGTGCGGTGCGCGCCAGCGGGGCATTCGCGGCAGTCGCGCGCAGGCCCGACAGATCGAGCGTGGCGGCGCGCACGCGGCGCAGTTTCAGGGCCGGCGCCTTCCCGCGCGCGCTGGCGCCGGCGGCGATCGCCACATCCTGCCAGAACGGGGCGGCGCGCTGGTTCTGGACCGCGTCGGCGCCGACCTGGGCCGCATGGACCACGGGCGTGACGACGCCGAAGGCCAGCGCCATGCAGAGTGCGAGTGGCAGGGATACCTGTGAAACGGTGGAGCGGGAAAGCATCGTGCTCATGCGTAGTCCTTTCGACGGGGCGTGTTGTGTCGTGATGGTGCGTGCGTGAGGAGTGCCGAGAATGCGGATGACGCCGTTTCGGCTGACAGCGACTTGCAATGCATGAAATGCAACGAAGCGGAATCGATAATATTGCTGTATTTATATTATGCGCAAGTAAATATTTGCTTGTTGCAAAGATGTTGAAAGCGGGGAGAAGCAGGGCCAGGGGGCTGGCGCCCGATGGCGCGCCGTGCTAGACGCAAGGGCACAGGGAGGATGTGTGCCGGAGAGGGCAGGAAGCCGACGCCGGGCGGCGTCGGCGGGGATGTTGCTGCTTATTTGTCGGTGACGGTGAACGCGCCGTACGGCTTCAGCTGCTCGTCGAGCTTGCCGGGATCGCCGACGATCACGATCGACTGCTGTTCGGGCGAGAAATATTTCTTCCCGACCGAGCGCACCTGTTCCGGCGTCACCTTGCGGATCAGCGGCACATACTCGCCCAGGAACTCGGGCGGCAGGCCCACCAGCCAGTTGCTGGCCAGGGTGGCGGCGACCGCGCGCTGCATCTGGTTGCTGAGCAGGTAGCCGCCAGCGACGTAGCGCTTGTTCATGTCCATTTCCTGCGCCGGCACCAGCTCGGTGCCGATGCGCTTGTACTCGCCGAAGAATTCCTTGAGCGCGTCGCCGGTGACCTCGTTGCGCACATCGGCGCCGCCCACCATCATGCCCCCCGTGCGGCTCATGCGCGCGCCGGCCGAGGCGCCGTAGGTATAGCCTTTTTCCTCGCGCAGGTTGAGGTTGACCCGGCTCGAGAAGCCGCCGCCGAGGATGGTGGAGGCCAGGCGCAGCGGGATCTGGTCGGCGGCCGCCGCGGCGATGCCGGGCGCGCCCAGGCGCACGGTCGACTGCACGCTGCCGTCGCGCTTGAGCACGATGCGGGCCGGCTTGGCGTCGACGGGCGCGGCCGGGGTGTCCGGCAGGGCCGGGCCGACCGCCTTCCAGTCGCCGAAGGCTTCCCTGGCGAGCTTCATGGCAGCCGCTTCGCTGATGCGGCCAGTCACGACCAGCAGCGCGCGGTCCGGGCGGAAGCGCTTGGCGTGCTCGGCGCGCAGCATGGCGGCATCGACCGCATTGATCGACGCGACCGTCGGATCGGTGCGGCCATACGGGTGGTCGGCGTACACGGCTTTCTTGATCGCACGCTCGGCGCGGAAACCCGGCTGGGTTTCGGATACGCGCAGCGACTGCAGCGCATTGGCCTTGGCCAGTTTCACCTCGCTGTCCGGGAACGATGGCTGGCGCGCCACTTCGGCCATCAGCGCCATCATCGGACCGGCCTGCGAGGCCAGCGCATTGGCCGACAGGACGATGCCATCCACGGCCGGGCTGGCGGCGACTTCGCCGCCCAGGCCCTGGGCCGCTTCGGCGATCGCGCGCGAGTCGCGCCTGGCGGTGCCTTCGTTCAGCATGCCGGCCAGCATCGCGGCAAAGCCGGCCTGGTTCGGCGCGTCGGCGGCGAAGCCGGCGCCACGCATGGCCAGCACATAGTCCACGCGCGGCAGGCCGTCGCGCGGCACCACCCACACGACCAGGCCGTTCGGCAGGGTCTGTTTGGCGATCTTCGGCGCCGGGATCGATGTTTCCTTGCCGAAGGCCGGCATCCCGGCCGGGGCGGTGGCGTCGGCGGCGTGGGCAGCCGGCGCGAAGGCGAGCGAGACCGCCAATGAGGTGGCCAATGAGGTGGCCAATGAGGTGGCCAGCGAGGTGGCAAGTGAGCGCGTCGGTTTGTTCATGGGTGTGCTCCTCATTGGGTGGTGGCCGGTGCGGTTGCGGCGGTTTTTTCGGCTGCCAGCATGGTGGCCGGCTTGCGGTCGATCACGGTGCGGTTGGTCGAGACCAGGTAGGTCTTGACCACGCGCTGGATATCGGCGGACGTCACGCCCTCGATCCAGCCCGGGATCCGGTTGACCACGTTGGCGTCGCCCCACAGCGTCTGCAGCTTGGCCAGCGTGTCGGCGCGGTTGATGAAGCTTTCCAGCTTGTTGTTCCAGTCGGCCAGCATGCGCGTCTTGACGCGCTTGAGGGTGGCCTCGTCGACGCCGTCCTTCGCGATCTTCGCGATCTCTTCATCCATGGCCTGCAGGACGGCGTCCGCGCTGCTGTCCGGCTTGTACAGCGCGAACACAGTCAAGAGGGTGGGGCCGTTGTATTCCCACGGGCTGGTCAGGCCGAACAGGGTATCGACATTGAGGGCGATCTCGCGGCCCTTGACCAGGCCCTGGTAGAACACGGAGGCATCCCCGCCGGCCAGCAGGTCGCCCAGCACCGCCATGGCCGGTTGATCCTTGCTGCCGCGTTCGGGAATCTTCCACGCGGCGGCAATCGCCGGCACCTGGGCCAGCGCATCGCTTTGCACCACCCGTTTCTCGACCGTGTTGAGGCCCTCCGAAAAATCGGTCGGCTTCGGCGTGGCGCGCGCGGGAATGGCGCCGAAGTATTTCTGGGCCAGCGCGAAGCCCTGTTGCGGCGTGATGTCGCCGGCGATCGCCAGCACCGCGTTGTTGGGACCGTAGTAGTCGCGGTGGAAGGCGCGCACGTCGTCCAGGCTGGCGTTTTCCAGGTCTTCGAAGCTGCCGTAGCCGTCGTGGTTGTTTTCCCATTTCTGGAAAGCGTGCTGGCCGATGTCGATCCACATGAAGCCGCCGTACGGCTGGTTCTTGACGTTGACGCGGATCTCTTCCTTGACCACGTCCTGCTGGTTCTTCAGCGTGGCCGGACTGAAGTCGAGCGTCTTCATGCGGTCGGCCTCGAGCCACAGGATCGGTTCGAGCGCCGTGCTGGGCGCGGTCTCGATGTAGTTGGTGAAGTCGGCGCGGGTCGAGCCGTTGTTGTGGCCGCCGCCCGAGGTGATGGTGGTGTCGAACACGCCCTTCGGCGCGTTCGGCGTGCCCTGGAACATCAGGTGTTCGAACAGGTGGGCGAAGCCGGTGCGGTTCTTCGGCTCCAGGCGCATGCCGACGTGGTACACGACCGACACGCCGACCGTTGGCGAGGAGCGGTCCTCGGACACGACCACGGTCAGGCCGTTGTCGAGTTTCTTCACATTGACCGGGAGCGTCCACCCGTCGGATGGCGCGGCCAGGGCCGACAGCGAGAGGGTGAGCCCGGCCATCAGGGCGGGTAGGTAGCGCATGCGCATGGGTGTCCTCAACATTGAACTTGGGAAGGGTGATTCGGGAGGTGGCAAGACTTGCCGCCATCAAACAATCTTAGCGCAACACATGCCATTCAGTAATCTATTCGGCAATATTTCTCTTAAGGATATGCATGACATGCAGCTGTCATGCCCACCGTCGCCATCGCGCGACTTTGCAGTTCAGGCGGCATTTCGTGCAGTTCGTCGCATGCGGCCGGGACCGTTCCGGGTTTCTCGCTATAGTCGCAACATTGCAAAAATAGAATGCGGGGTGGCTGGTGCGCCCCGCGGTGACGGGAGAATGCAGCAATGAACCACATGATGAAGCTGGGCGTTACCGCGGCCCTGCTGGGGGCCTGGGCCGGCCAGGCCTGCGCCGCGCCGGAGGCGGCCCGCGAAACCCGTCCGATCGATGCGCGCGTGGTGCGGGTCACGCTCGAGGGTGTCGTCAGCGTGCAGATCCGCCAGGGCGATACGGCGACCTTGATCATCAAGGGCGATCCGCGCCTGGTGGGCCGCACGCTGGCCACGCAGACTGGCGAGGTGCTGGCGATCGGACTGGAAGGGCGCGGCGCCAGCCTGGGCCGCAGCAGCGGCGTGCAGGCCGAGCTGGTGCTGCCGAACCTGCGCGCGGTGTCGTCGGAAAGCGTCGGTTCCACCACGGTCGATGGCTTCAAGGGCGATACGCTGCAGATCGACCTCGATGGCGCCGGATCGATGAATGTATCATCGAGCTACCGCGTCATTACGGCCAGCCTGGGCGGCGTCGGCAGCCTCAAGCTGCAGGATGTCGACAGCGAACGCATCGACCTGAGCCTGGGCGGCGCCGGCTATGTCTCGCTGAGCGGACGCAGCAAGGTACTCAGGGCCGAGCTGGCCGGACTGGGCGGACTCGACGCGCAACAGTGCGTGGCCGAGCGGGTGCAGGTGGAGTTGTCCGGGCTGGGCAACGCCACCGTCAATGCGCGCCAGAGCGCCGAGCTGACGCTGTCGGGCATGGGCTCGGTCACCGTGTTCGGCAAGCCGGCCAACCGCAAGGTGGTGGTGGACGGACTGGGCAAGGTCAACTGGAAATGACGCCGGATGTCCACGACGGGCGGCCGGATCGAGGCGATGCACGAGATATGAAGAAACTATTTCTCGCAATACTGTTGATGCTGGCGCTGCAGTTCGGCCTGGCGGCGGGGGCCAGGGCCGGCTTCGCCGAAGGCGCCAGCGCCTATAACGCGCGCAACTATGTGGTGGCGCTGAAGGAAATCACGCCGCTGGCCAGGGCCGGCCATGCCGACGCCCAGCACCTGCTGGGCCTGATGTACTACATGGGCCGCGGCGTGCCGCGCGACTACAAGCAGGCCTATGCCTGGCACCAGAAAGCGGCCGACCAGGGCAAGGCCGACGCCCAGTACGTGGTCGGGGCGATGTATTACACCGGCAATTCGGTGCCGCAGGACCAGAAACATGCGGTCACGTGGTTCCGCAAGGCGGCCGAGCAGGGCCATGCCGAAGCCCAGCACGCGCTCGGGCTGATGTACCGCTATCACGTGGCCGGCGTGCCGCACGATACGGTGCTGGCGTACATGCTGTGGAACCTGGCTGCAGCCGGCGGCAACCGCAACGCGGTCGACCAGCGCGCCGCGATCGCCAAGCGCATGCGTCAGGAACAGATCGAGGAAGCGCAGGCGCTGTCGCGCACCTGGAAACCGGGCACCCCGCTGCCGACGGCGTCGAAGACCGGGGCCGACACCTGACCTGTTCGATGACAAGGAAATTGTCGCCAATTGTAAGACCATCGGCTTAAGCGATCTGGCGAACTGAGCCAGATCGCGATGCGGTTCAGGATGGTCCTGAACCCAACGATTGGAGGCGGCAATGGCTACCGTAAAACTGAATATGGCGACGCAAGTACCGGTCTCGACCCAGGAAGCCTGGGCCTGGTCGACGACGCCCGAGGGCGTGCGCAGCGAAATGCGCCCGCTCGTCAAAATGGTGTTTCCCAGGTCGGTAACCCAGATCGGCGCCGATACCCGGCTGGGCCAGTCGCTGGGGCGTTGCCACTTCCTGCTGTTCGGACTGTTTCCGATCGACATGTCGAAACTGACCTTCACCGAAATGGTGCCGGGCCACCGTTTCGTCGAGCAGTCGCCGCTATTGTCGATGCGCAGCTGGCGCCACGAGCGCGTGATCACGCCGGCACCGGGCGGCGCCACCATTACCGACCATCTTGAATTTACGCCGCGCATGGCAACCCCGATCGTGCGCTGGATGGTCAAGCTGTTTTTCGCGCACCGGCACAAGAAGCTGGCCGAATCGCTGGGCCGCCAGCCGCGGGTCAGCACTGGCGGCGCCATGGGAAGGGCGCGGTAATCGGGTCGCGCGGTAGTCGCGCGTGGTAAGGTTCGGCTTCGACCTATTTACGCGCAGCGTCCATCGCTGCGTTGAGCAACTGGAGCTAGTATGTTGATTGCCACACACGGCGGGAAATTCCACGCGGACGACGCGTGGGCGGTCGCCGTCCTGAAGGTGCTGTTTCCCGACGCGGACATCATCCGCACCCGCGAACAGGCCCGTATCGATGCCGCCGATTTCGCGATCGACGTGGGCGGCGCCTGGGATCCGGCCAGCGGCCGGTTCGACCACCACCAGAAGGAATTCGACGGCGCCCGGATATCCGGCGTGCCCTATGCGAGCGCCGGCCTGGTGTGGCGCGACTATGGCGCGCGCTGCGTCGCCGTGCTGGCCGAGCGCCTGACCGGCGAAATCCTGGGCGACGATACGGCCCAGCAGATCGCCTATGCGATCGATGCCGACATCGTGCAATACCTCGACCTGTCCGACGTCGGCGTGGCCAGGAATGCCCCCGGCAGCTATGGCCTGTCGGCGGTGGTGTCGGGCTTTAACCTGGGCTGGCTGGACGAGCAGCGCCTGGGCTATGGCGAAGAAGTCGAAACCCAGCGTATGGCGCAGTTCATGCGCGCCCTCGAATTCCTCACCGACATCATGGGCAATGCCGTGCGCTACCGCGTGGGCGCGATGCTGGCCGTGAGCCAGGTGCGCAGCGCCGAAGTGCTCGAAGGCGGCCGCCTGCTGTTCCTGAAAAATGCCGCGCTGCCATGGAGCAGCGTGGTGCGTAAGGAAATGCCGAAGATCCTGTTCGTCATCAGCCACAGCCTGACCGAGAACCGCTACATCCTGCACACGGTCTCGGTCGACGCCGAAAGCTTCGACGCCAGGGCCGACCTGCCCGCCGCCTGGGCCGGCCTGCGCGAAGCCGACCTGGCCGCCGTGACCGGCGTGCCGGACGCCGTGTTCTGCCACACCGGCCGCTTCATCGCCGCGGCGCGCAGCTACGAGGGCATCCGCATCATGGCGCGCCAGGCGCTCGATGCGGTGGAGCAGGGCAGCGAAGCGGTGTCCTGAGTGAGATAGCGCACTGCGTTATCGCGACTTCCATCGCTGCATTGAGCACCGTCATCCCCGCGAAGGCGGGGATCCGAGTTCGTCGCGTACCGATAACATCAACCGCTGGCGATATGCAAGCAAACTTGGATTCCCGCCTTCGCGGGAATGACGTGCTGCGGTTAACGAAGGAATACGCGTCGGCGCTGCGCTGACCTGAGGGTGTGCATCGGCGCTGCACTGACCTGAACCACGCGCGCTCCGGCGCGCAATCGGACGCACCGCGCGCACGCATCTAGCGACTCCCGTACAATTGCGGTTTTGGTAACACGGGAGTCACCATGCGCGCCATCGAAATCACCCAGCCGGGCAAGCCCGACGTCCTGCAGCCGTGCGAACGGCCGCAGCCGCAACTCAAGCCCGGCGAAGTCCTGATCCGCGTCCATGCGGCCGGTATCAACCGTCCCGACGTGCTGCAGCGCCTCGGCCAGTACCCGGTGCCGCCCGGCGCCTCCGATTTGCCGGGCCTGGAAGTGGCCGGCGAGATCGTCGACGGCGATCTGAAAGACAGCGGATTCAGCAAAGGCGACCTGGTCTGCGCGCTGGTGCAGGGTGGCGGCTATGCCGAATACTGCGCCGCGCCGATCGATCAGTGCCTGCCGCTGCCGCAGGGCGTGAGCGCGCTCGAAGGCGCGACGCTGCCGGAAACCTTCTTCACCGTGTGGAGCAATGTGTTCATGCGTGCCCATCTGTCCGAGGGCGAGACCCTGCTGGTGCAGGGCGGCAGCTCGGGCATCGGCGTGACCGCGATCCAGATCGCCACGGCGCTGGGCCACCGCGTGTTCGCCACCGCCGGCAGCGACGACAAGTGCCGCGCCGTCGAGGCGCTGGGCGCCGAGCGCGGCATCAATTACCGCAGCGAAGACTTCGTCGCCGTCGTCAAGGAGCTCACCGGCGGCAAGGGTGTCGACGTCATCCTGGACATGGTTGCCGGCGACTATGTGCCGCGCGAGATCGATTGCCTGGCCGATGATGGCCGCCTGGCCATCATCGCGCTGCTGGGCGGGGCCAAGGCCAATGTCGACCTGGGCCAGGTGCTGCGCCGGCGCCTGACGGTGACCGGGTCGACCCTGCGCCCCCGTCCGGTAGCGTTCAAGGCGGAGATCGCCCGCCAGCTGCGCGAGCGCGTCTGGCCACTGTTCGCCGAAGGCAAGATCAAGCCGGTGATCCACCGCATCTATCCGCTGGAACAGGCTGCCGCCGCGCATGCGCTGATGGAATCGAGCACGCACGTGGGCAAGATCGTGCTGCAGGTGAAGGATTGAGGTAGTGGATCCGCGGCGGGCGCTCGCCCGCTGCTTCAGGAAGCGGTCATGTGGCTTGCTTAAAAGGCATTTCTAACGCAAGTCATTGTTTGACCGCCACATTTTCGACCGCTAGAATAGCGGGTTAATTTGACCATGGGGTAGTATGCGTCGCAAACTCGTCGTAGGGAACTGGAAGATGAACGGCAGCCGCGCCGGCAATGCGGAGCTGCTGAAGGGCATTCTTGCGGGCATGGATGGTCGCGGCGCCGATTGCGCGGTGTGCGTCCCGGCCCCGTATCTGTTCCAATGCGAACAACTGTTGGCCGGCAGCGCCGTGGCCTGGGGCGCCCAGGACGTGGCGACCGAGCCATGTGGCGCTTTCACCGGTGAAGTGTGCGCGGCGATGCTGCAGGATTTCGCCTGCCGCTTCGTGATCGTGGGCCACTCCGAACGGCGCGCCTACCATGGCGAGTCGAACGACCTGGTGGCGCGCAAGGTCAAGGCGGCGCTGGATGCCGGCTTGACCCCGATCCTGTGCGTCGGCGAAACGCTGGCGCAGCGCGAGGCGGGCAGCACCGACGCCGTCGTCGGCGCCCAGCTGGGCGCAGTGCTGGAACTGATTGGCGCGGATGCGGTCGCACGCATGGTGCTGGCGTACGAGCCGGTATGGGCGATCGGCACCGGCAAGACGGCAACCCCGGCCATGGCCCAGGAAGTGCATGCCGGCTTGCGCGAGAAATTGCGCGCTTGCAACGCCGAAGCGGCAGCGGGCGTACAAATCCTTTACGGCGGCAGCATGAAGCCGGAGAATGCAGGCGAACTGATGGCGCAACCGGACATCGACGGCGGCCTGATCGGCGGCGCGGCATTAAAGGCGACGGATTTTCTCGGCATTATCCGGGCCGCATAAGCACCAGTGGCGGCAGGTGGCCAGCGTGTTTGTATAAAGCACGTAAATATTTGCAGAATTTTCGAATCTTTTGAAAATATAAGAAATTTAGAAACGCAGTATTAATCCTTGGAATGGAATTGCAATGATCTTCAATCTGATTATCGTCGTGCAGGTTATCTCGGCCCTGTCCATTATCGGCCTGGTGCTGATGCAGCACGGTAAGGGCGCCGACATGGGCGCCGCCTTCGGTTCGGGCTCGTCGGGCAGCCTGTTCGGCGCCTCCGGTTCGTCGAACTTCCTGTCGAAGTCGACCGCGGTGGCGGCGGCCATCTTCTTCGGCTCGACGCTGGCGCTGGCCTACATCGGCAACGGCGGCCACACCGGCAGCGACGCCGGCGTGATGGGCCGCGTCACCGTGCCGTCGAGCCAGGCGCCAGCGACCGGCATTCCAGCAACCACGCCAGTGCAGACCGCGCCGTCGGATGTGCCGAGCCTGCCTGCGAACAATGCCGCCCCGGCCGCGGCGATCCCGGCCACCCCGGCACCAGGCACGGCTGCTCCGGCGCCGGCGCCGGCCGCACCGGCCCCGGCCACCAACTAAGCCGCCGTCCGGCGCCGCAGGGCGCCGCGCGCAGCACAGGAATACGCGCCGCATGCGGCGCGTATTTTTTTTTGGGCGTAGAATGCGCGGCTGGTGGGCTTTCTTGATAACTGACGTTAGGGAAAGTCTCCAAATGCAACAACCGCGCTGCTGGAACATCGACCCGCCGGGTGCGTGACATGGCGTCAAACGCGTGGCGGTAAATCGTGGGTAATTTGGACCGATCAGGGATTTGATTCAAAAAAATCTCAGATATCCTTGAATTGGCGCAATTTGAGCATTGATAAACGATGCTAAGCCGGGTTAAAATGCTGCTTCTCCAGCCGACGTGGTGAAATTGGTAGACACGCTATCTTGAGGGGGTAGTGGCGCAAGCTGTGCGAGTTCGAGTCTCGCCGTCGGCACCAAAATTTAGAAAGAAAGCCAGCAAGGGCGCACGAGTCTTTACCTCATGCCTGAGCTGGCTTTTTTACGAGGATCTATCGTACGGTCCTGGCGGTTGGCATCAGGCCAGGTTCGCGCGATTCGGTGCTGCACCCTTGCAGTGTTCATTAACCGATCGTTCAGAAGGCTTCAACCCGTGAACCTCGAAAGCTATCTCCCCGTTCTTCTCTTCATCCTGGTCGGCATCGGTGTCGGTGTCGCGCCCCAGGTACTCGGCCGCCTGTTGGGTCCGCACAAGCCCGACGCCGCCAAGCTCTCCCCGTATGAATGCGGCTTCGAGGCCTTCGAAGACGCGCGCATGAAGTTCGACGTCAGGTACTACCTGATCGCGATCTTGTTCATTTTGTTTGATCTGGAAACGGCATTCTTCTTCCCATGGGGCGTCTCGATGCGCGAATTGGGCTGGACCGGTTTCGTCACGATGATGGTGTTCATCGCCGAGTTCGTGGTGGGGTTCTGGTACATCTGGAAGAAAGGTGCCCTTGATTGGGAATAAGCCATGGCAATTGAAGGCGTATTAAACGAAGGTTTCATCACCACCACAGCCGACAAGCTGGTCAACTGGGCGCGCACGGGATCGATGTTCCCGATGACGTTCGGCCTGGCCTGCTGCGCGGTCGAGATGATGCACGTGGGCGCGGCCCGCTACGACATGGACCGCTTCGGCATCGTGTTCCGTCCATCCCCACGCCAGTCCGACGTGATGATCGTCGCCGGCACGCTGTGCAACAAGATGGCGCCGGCGCTGCGCAAGGTCTACGACCAGATGGCCGAGCCGCGCTGGGTCATCTCGATGGGCTCGTGCGCCAACGGCGGCGGCTACTACCACTACTCGTATTCAGTGGTGCGCGGTTGCGACCGCATCGTGCCGGTCGACGTGTACGTGCCGGGCTGCCCGCCGACCGCCGAAGCTCTGCTGTACGGCATCATGCAGCTCCAGAACAAGATCAAGCGCACCAACACCATCGCGCGCTAAAAACGGACGGTGTATTCCATGACGACAAAACTCGAGACTCTTGAACTCGCCCTCAAGAACGCATTGGGCGAGGGCGCGCAGATCAGCAGCGCGCTGGGCGAACTCACCGTGGTGGTCAAGGCCGCCGACTACATCCGCTCGATGCAGGCGCTGCGCGACAATGCAGAGCTGCGCTTCGACCAGATGATCGACCTGTGCGGCGTCGACTACCTGACCTATGGCGAAGGCACCTGGGAAGGCCCGCGCTTCGCGGTCGTGGTGCATCTGCTGTCGCTGGAAAAGAACTGGCGCGTGCGTGTGCGCGTGTTCTGCCCGGACGACGAGATGCCGCTGGTCGAATCGATCACCCCGATCTGGCGTGCCGCCAACTGGTTCGAGCGCGAAGCGTTCGACATGTACGGCATCCTGTTCGACGGCCACGGCGATCTGCGCCGCATCCTGACCGACTACGGTTTCATCGGCCACCCGTTCCGCAAGGACTTCCCGATTTCGGGCTATGTCGAGATGCGCTACGACCCCGAGCAGAAACGCGTGATCTACCAACCCGTCACGATCGAGCCGCGCGAGAACATCCCGCGCGTGATTCGCGAAGAGACCTACGGGACGAAATAATGGCTGAGCTTAAGAATTACACCCTGAACTTTGGTCCGCAGCACCCGGCAGCGCACGGCGTGCTGCGCCTGGTGCTCGAACTCGACGGCGAGGTGATCCAGCGCGCCGACCCGCACATCGGCCTGCTGCACCGCGGCACCGAGAAGCTGGCCGAGACCCGCACCTATCTGCAGTCGGTGCCGTACATGGACCGCCTGGATTACGTGTCGATGATGTGCAACGAGCACGGCTACGTGATGGCGATCGAGAAGCTGCTCGGCATCGAAGCGCCGATCCGCGCGCAGTACATCCGCACGATGTTCGACGAGATCACCCGCATCCTGAACCACCTGATGTGGCTGGGCGCGCACGCGCTCGACATCGGTGCGATGGGCCCGTTCCTGTACTGCTTCCGCGACCGCGAAGACCTGTTCGACGTGTACGAGGCGGTGTCGGGCGCGCGCATGCACGCGGCCTACTACCGCCCGGGCGGCGTGTACCGCGACCTGCCGGACACCATGCCGCAGCACAAGCAGTCGCCGATCCGCAGCGCCAAGGCGATCGCCGAACTGAACGAACACCGCCAGGGCTCGGTCATCGACTTCCTCGACGCGTTCACCAAGCGTTTCGACGGTTATGTCGACGAGTACGAAACCCTGCTGACCGACAATCGTATCTGGAAGCAAAGGACGGTCGGCATCGGTGTCGTGACCCCGGAAGACGCGAAGGCGATGGGCTTCACCGGCGCGATGCTGCGCGGCTCGGGCATCGCCTGGGACCTGCGCAAGACCCAGCCGTACGCGGCCTATGACAAGGTCGAGTTCGATATCCCGGTCGGCACCAACGGCGACTCCTACGACCGCTACCTGGTGCGCGTGGAAGAGCTGCGCCAGTCGAACCGCATCATCAAGCAGTGCTTGAGCTGGCTGCGCGCCAATCCGGGCCCGGTGATGATCGACAACAACAAGATCGCGCCGCCAAACCGCATGGACATGAAGTCCAATATGGAATCGCTGATCCACCACTTCAAGCTGTTCACCGAAGGCTTCCACGTGCCGGAAGGCGAGGCGTATGCCGCGGTCGAGCATCCGAAGGGCGAATTCGGCATCTATATCGTGTCCGACGGCGCCAACAAGCCATACCGCCTGAAAATCCGCACGCCGGACTACGTCCACCTGCAGAGCCTCGACGAAATGGCACGCGGCCACATGATCGCTGACGCGGTGGCCATCATCGGTACCCAGGATATCGTGTTCGGCAGTATCGACCGGTAAGCCTGGCTGCCGCTAAAGAAGGGTTGAGAGAAGACTATGTTATCCGCGCAGTGCTATCAAAAAATCGATCGCGAGCTGGCCAAGTATCCGGCCGATCAACGCCAGTCGGCCGTGATGGCGTCGCTGGCCCACGCCCAGGTCGAACTGGGCTGGCTGTCGCCAGAGACGATGGAAGAAATCGCCGACTACATCCGCATGCCGGCGATCGCCGTCCAGGAAGTCGCGACTTTCTACAATATGTATAACCTGAAGCCGGTGGGCAAGGCCAAGATCACGGTCTGCACCAACCTGCCATGCGCCCTGTCGGGCGGCGAGCGCGCCGCCAAGTACCTGAAGGACAAGCTGGGCATCGATTACCGCGACACCACGGCCGACGGCCAGTTCACGCTGATGGAAGGCGAGTGCATGGGCGCCTGCGGCGACGCGCCGGTCATGCTGGTGAACAATCACCGCATGTGTTCGCACATGAGCGACGCCAAGATCGACGCCCTGGTGGAGGAACTCAAGAAATGACCAGCCTGCACGACCGACACATCAAGCCGCTGATCCTGGCGAACCTGAACGGTGAGAACTGGCACCTGGCCGACTACGTCAATCGTGGCGGCTATTCGGCGCTGCGCCGCATCATCGAAGAAAAGATCACCCCTGAGCAGATCATCGCCGACATGAAGGCTTCCGGCCTGCGTGGCCGCGGCGGCGCCGGTTTCCCTACCGGCCTCAAGTGGAGCTTCATGCCGCGCCAGTTCCCGGGCCAGAAATACCTCGTCTGCAATACCGACGAAGGCGAGCCGGGCACGTTCAAGGACCGCGACATCATCCGCTTCAATCCGCACGCGCTGATCGAAGGCATGGCCATCGGCGCCTACGCGATGGGCATCACCGTGGGCTACAACTACATCCACGGCGAAATCTTCCAGGACTACCTGCGCTTCGAGGAAGCGCTGGAAGAAGCGCGCGCGGCCGGTTTCCTGGGCAATAACATCCTGGGTTCGGAATTCTCGTTCCAGCTGCACGCCCACCACGGCTACGGCGCCTATATCTGCGGCGAAGAAACCTCGCTGCTGGAGTCGCTCGAAGGCAAGAAGGGCCAGCCGCGCTTCAAGCCGCCGTTCCCGGCCTCGTTCGGCCTGTACGGCAAGCCGACCACGATCAACAACACCGAAACGTTCGCGGCGGTGCCGTTCATCCTGAACATCGGCGCCGAGAACTACATGGCGCTGGGCAAACCGAACAACGGCGGCACCAAGATCTTCTCGATCTCGGGCGACGTCGAGCGTCCGGGCAACTACGAAGTCCCGCTGGGCACGCCGTTCGCGACCCTGATGGAACTTGCTGGCGGCATGCGCGGCGGCAAGAAAATCAAGGCCGTGATTCCTGGCGGCTCGTCGGCGCCGGTGATCCCGGGCGACATCATGATGCAAACCGACCTCGACTACGATTCGATCGCCAAGGCCGGCTCGATGCTCGGTTCGGGCGCCGTGATCGTCATGGACGAGACGCGCTGCATGGTCAAGTCGCTGCTGCGCCTGTCGTACTTCTACTACGAGGAATCGTGCGGCCAGTGCACGCCGTGCCGCGAAGGCACCGGCTGGATGTACCGCATGGTGCACCGTATCGAGAACGGCAAAGGTCGTCCGGAAGACATGGATCTGCTCAACAACGTCGCTGACAACATCAAGGGCCGCACCATCTGCGCCCTGGGCGATGCAGCCGCGATGCCGGTGCAGGCCATGATCAAGCACTTCCGCGAAGAATTTGAATATCACATCGAGCACAAGCACTGCCTCGTGCCGACTTACCTTTAAACCAGGTCAGGTACCGAAATGGTTGAAATCGAATTAGACGGCAAGAAAGTCGAAGTCCCACCGGGTTCGATGGTGATGGACGCCGCAAACAAGCTCGGCACGTACATTCCGCACTTCTGCTATCACAAGAAATTGTCGATCGCTGCGAACTGCCGCATGTGCCTGGTCGAAGTAGAAAAGGCACCGAAGCCGCTGCCAGCCTGCGCCACCCCGGTTTCGCCGGGCATGATCGTGCGCAGTCACAGCGACAAGGCCGTACACGCGCAGAAATCCGTGATGGAATTCCTGCTGATCAATCACCCGCTGGATTGCCCCATCTGCGACCAAGGCGGCGAATGCCAGCTGCAGGATCTGGCTGTCGGCTACGGCAAGAGCGGTTCGCGCTACGAAGAAGAAAAACGCGTGGTGGCCCCGAAAGAAGCGGGTCCGCTGATCTCGATGGAAGAGATGTCGCGTTGCATCCAGTGCACCCGTTGCGTGCGTTTCGGCCAGGAAGTGGCCGGCGTGATGGAATTCGGCATGGTCGGCCGCGGCGAACACTCCGAGATCACGACGTTCGTGGGCAAGACGGTCGACTCGGAAGTCTCGGGCAACATGATCGACCTGTGCCCGGTCGGCGCGCTCACCAGCAAGCCTTTCCGTTATTCCGCACGTCCGTGGGAACTGCAGCGCCGCAAGTCGGTGTCGCCGCACGATTCGCTGGGCGCCAACCTGATCGTCCAGGTCAAGGGCGGTAAAGTGATGCGCGTGCTGCCGCTCGAAAACGAAGCGGTCAACGAGTGCTGGCTGTCCGATAAAGAGCGTTTCTCGTACGAAGCGCTGGACAATGCCGACCGCCTGACCAAGCCGATGGTCAAGCAGGACAACAAGTGGATCGAGACCGAATGGTCGACCGCCCTCGAGTACGTGGCACACGGCCTGCGCAATATCCGTCACGAACACGGCGCCGACGCGCTGGCCGCTGTCGCCACCGCGCACTCGACCGTCGAAGAACTGCACCTGCTGAACAAGGCGATGCGTGGCATGGGCTCGGAGAACGTCGAGTTCCGCCTGCGCCAGAGCGACTTCGCCCTGGACGGCCAGATCACCCCTTGGCTGGGCATGCCGATCGCCGATATCAGCAAGCTCAAGCGCGCGCTGGTCATCGGTTCCTTCCTGCGCAAGGACCACCCGCTCGTCACGACCCGCCTGCGCGGCGCCGTGAAGGCCGGCCTGCGCCTGTCGGTGCTGCACGCATCCGACGAAGAACTGCTGATGCCGGTCGCCCATAAACTGATCGCCGCGCCAAGCGACTGGCTGGTCGCGCTGTCCGAAGTCGTCGTGGCGGTTGCCGCCGACCTGGGTCAGGCGGTACCGGCCGGCTTCGAGAACATCGAAGCGTCCGAGCACGCGAAAGCCATCGCCGCCTCGCTGGTGGTGAAGGGCGATATCGAGGTGCCAGGCGCCATCCTGCTGGGCAACGCTGCTGCGCAGCATCCGCAAGCCTCGAAAATCCACGCCTGCGCGCAATGGATCGCCGAGACCACCGGCTGCAGCTTCGGCTACCTGGTCGACGCCGCCAACACGGTCGGCGGCCACCTGGTGGGCGCCACCGGCGGCAAGAAGGAAGCCGCTTTTGCCGTGCCGAAGAAAGCCTATGTGCTGCTCAACGCCGAGCCCGAGCTCGATGCGGCCGACCCGGCGCAAGCCGTCGCCGCCCTCAAGGGCGCCGAGATGGTGGTCGCACTGTCAGCCTTCAAGCATGGCATGGACCACTGCGACGTGCTGCTGCCGATCGCGCCGTTCTCGGAAACCTCGGGCACCTTCGTGAACTGCGAAGGCCGCGCGCAAAGCTTCAACGGCACCGTGCGTCCCCTGGGCGACGCGCGTCCGGCCTGGAAAGTGCTGCGCGTGCTGGGCAACCTGCTCGGCCTGCAAGGTTTCGACTACGACACCTCGGAAGCGATCCGCGACGAAGTGTTCGGCAAGGGCAATACCGACCTGTCGGCCAAGCTGAACAACAAAGCGGCGCTGGCGCCTGTCGCGGGCGCCTACGCCCCGGCCGGCCAGCTCGAGCGCGTGACCGACGTGCCGGTGTACTTCACCGACGCCCTGGCGCGCCGTTCCGAGCCGCTGCAGCGCACCGCCGACGCAAATGCGCCGCTGGTCACGCTGTCGAAAGCGGCCGCCGAATCGATCGGCGTCAAAGCCGGCGACAGCGTCAAGGTCACGCAGGGCAGCGGCTCGGCCGTGCTGGTGGCCGCCGTCGACAACAGCCTGCCGTCGAATGCGGTGCGCGTGGCTGCCGGTCATCCGGCCGTCGCCGCGCTGGGCGCGATGTTCGGTTCCATCCAAGTTGAAAAAGCAGGGGAGGGCAAATAATGGCGACGCCCGCAATGTTTGAATCGCTGACTGCCGGCGGCGCCGACCTGCTGGGCCCGGCATGGCCGCTGGTCTGGACCCTGGTCAAGATCATCGCCGTGGTCGCACCCCTGATGATCGCGATCGCCTACGCCACCCTGTGGGAACGCAAGTTCATCGGCTGGATCCAGATCCGTATCGGCCCGAACCGCGTCGGTCCGGGCGGCCTGCTGCAGCCGATGGCCGATGGCCTGAAGCTGTTGATCAAGGAAATCGTCATCCCGGCCAAGGCCAACCGCAACCTGTTCGTGATCGGTCCGATCATGACCATCATGCCGGCCCTGGCCGCGTGGTCGGTGATCCCGTTCGGTCCGCAGTTCGCGCTGGCCGACGTGAATGCCGGCGTGCTGCTCCTGCTGGCGATCACTTCGGTCGAAGTCTACGGCATCATCATCGCCGGCTGGGCCTCGAACTCGAAGTACTCGTTCATGGGCGCCATGCGCGCTTCGGCGCAGATGATCTCCTACGAAATCCCGATGGGCTTCGTGATGGTCGTGGTGCTGATGGTATCGGGCAGCCTGAACTTCTCGGACATCGTGACCGCGCAGACCGTCGGCATGTTCGCCGACTGGGGCCTGAACTTCATGTCGTGGAACTGGCTGCCGCTGCTGCCGCTGTTCATCATCTACCTGGTGTCGGGCCTGGCCGAGTGCGGCCGTCACCCGTTCGACGTGATCGAAGGCGAATCCGAAATCGTGGCCGGCCACATGGTCGAATATTCGGGCATGTCGTACGCGATGTTCATGCTGGCAGAGTACGGCAACATGATCCTGATCGCCTGCCTGGCATCGCTCCTGTTCCTGGGCGGCTGGTCGGCGCCGTTCGGCTTCCTCGATTTCGATGGCGTGCTCGGCGGTCTGGTCGGCTTCTTCTGGCTGTTCCTGAAAACCTTCCTGATCGTCACGTTCTTCATCTGGGTTCGCGGCACCTTCCCGCGCTACCGCTACGACCAGATCATGCGCCTGGGCTGGAAAGTGTTCATCCCGCTGACCCTGATCTGGCTGGTCGTCATCGCCGTCTGGATGCAGACCCCGTGGAATATCTGGAAGTAAGGAATTGACATGTCACGCATGAAAGAAATCCTCGGCAGCCTGATGCTGACCGAGCTGATCAAGGGGCTGGCCCTCACCGGGAAATATGCGCTGTCGCGCAAGATCACGGTGCAGTACCCGGAAGAAAAGACGCCGATGTCGAACCGCTTCCGCGGCCTGCACGCGCTGCGCCGCTACCCCAACGGGGAAGAGCGCTGCATCGCCTGCAAGCTGTGCGAAGCAGTCTGCCCGGCCATGGCGATCACGATCGAATCGACGCAGCGCGAAGACGGCACCCGCCGCACCTCGCGCTACGACATCGACCTGACCAAGTGCATCTTCTGCGGCTTCTGCGAAGAATCGTGCCCGGTCGACTCGATCGTGGAAACCCACGTGCTCGAATACCACGGTGAAAAGCGCGGCGATCTCTACTACACCAAAGAGATGCTGCTGGCCGTGGGCGACCGTTACGAAGCCGACATCGCCGCCGCCCGCGAGGCGGACGCGAAGTACCGCTAACAAGAAGAGGCTTGGGTTAAGTCATGACATTTACCACTGTTTTGTTCTACGTGTTCGCGGCCATCATGGTGCTGGCCAGCCTGCGCGTGATTACCGCCAAGAACCCGGTGCATGCCGCGCTGTTCCTGGTGCTGGCGTTCTTCAACGCCGCCGGCATCTGGATGCTGCTGAAAGCCGAGTTCCTGGCCATCGTGCTGGTGCTGGTCTACGTTGGCGCCGTCATGGTGCTGTTCCTGTTCGTCGTCATGATGCTCGATATTAATATCGACCGCATGCGTGAAGGCTTCTGGGGTTACCTGCCACTGGCCTCGGCCATCGGCGCCCTGATCGTGCTGGAAATGGCCGCCGTCCTGTGGCGCGGCTACAGCGACTTCGCGCAGACGCCGGAAGCGGCCGCCCTGAATATCGGCGGCACCAAGGAACTGGGCCTGCAGATCTATACCCGCTACATCTACGGCTTCGAGATTGCCGCCGTGATCCTGCTGGTGGCGATCATCGCCGCTGTCGCCCTGACCCTGCGCCGCCGCAAGGACACCAAGGCGATCGATCCGGGCGTGGCCGTGCGCGTCAAGCGCAACGACCGCCTCAAGATCGTCAAGATGGAAACGGTCAACCAGCGCGCCATCGACGCAGCGAACGTCGAACGGGCCGCAGCCGCTGCCGCAGCTGCTGCACCTGGCGAAAACAAGGAGCCAAAATGACCCTGTCGCTTGCACACTACCTGATCCTGGGCGCGATCCTGTTCGCGATCTCGGTGGTCGGCATCTTCCTGAACCGGAAGAACATCATCATCCTGCTGATGGCCATCGAATTGATGCTGCTGGCGGTGAACCTGAACTTCATCGCGTTTTCCCATTACCTGGGTGACGCGGCGGGGCAGATCTTCGTGTTCTTCATCCTGACCGTCGCAGCAGCCGAGTCCGCTATTGGCCTGGCAATCCTGGTGGTCCTGTTCCGTAACCTGGACACGATCAACGTGGAAGACCTCGACAGCCTCAAGGGCTGATGGTCGCGGCTAGATAAACAAAAACGAAAAGGTTCAACAATGGCGGGGCAAATTTCAACCTCACTCTTACTGGCGGTGCCTCTGGCGCCGCTGGCAGGCTCGGCAATCGCCGGTCTGCTGGGTACAAAGTTTTTGGGCAATGTGGTCGGTCGCAAGGTGTCGCACACCGCGACCATCCTGGGTGTCGCGATCGCGCTGGTGATCTCGGTCATGACCCTGATGGCCACCATGGACGGCTTCCTGCTCAACCAGGATCTGTACACCTGGATGACGGTCGGCTCGATCAAGCTGGCGGTGGGCTTCCAGATCGACAACCTGACCGCGATGATGATGTGCGTGGTCACGTCGGTGTCGCTGATGGTGCACATCTACACGATCGGCTACATGGCCGAGGACGAAGGCTATAACCGCTTCTTCTCGTACATCTCGCTGTTCACGTTCTCGATGCTGATGCTGGTCATGTCCAACAACTTCCTGCAGCTGTTCTTCGGCTGGGAAGCGGTGGGCCTGGTCTCGTACCTCCTGATCGGCTTCTGGTACAAGCGTCCGACCGCGATCTTCGCCAACATGAAGGCGTTCCTGGTCAACCGCGTCGGCGACTTCGGCTTCATCCTCGGTATCGGCCTGCTGCTGGCCGCGTCGGGTTCGATGCAGTACTCGGACGTGTTCGCACAGGCCGACCAGCTGTCGCAGATGACCGTGCCGGGCATCGGCTGGCCACTGCTGACCGCGGCCTGCATCTGCCTGTTCATCGGCGCGATGGGCAAGTCGGCGCAGTTCCCGCTGCACGTGTGGCTGCCTGACTCGATGGAAGGCCCGACCCCGATCTCGGCACTGATCCACGCCGCGACGATGGTTACCGCCGGCATCTTCATGGTGTCGCGCATGTCGCCGCTGTTCGAGCTGTCCGACGGTGCGTTGAGCTTCATGATCGTCATCGGCTCGATCACCGCGCTGTTCATGGGCTTCCTGGGCATCATCCAGAACGACATCAAGCGCGTGGTCGCCTATTCCACGCTGTCGCAGCTGGGCTACATGACCGTCGCACTGGGCGCCTCGGCCTACTCGGTCGCCGTGTTCCACCTGATGACCCACGCCTTCTTCAAGGCGCTGCTGTTCCTTGGCGCGGGTTCGGTCATCATCGGCATGCACCACGACCAGGACATGCGCAATATGGGCGGCCTGCGCAAGTACATGCCGATCACCTGGATCACCTCGCTGCTCGGTTCGCTGGCACTGATCGGTACGCCGCTGTTCTCGGGCTTCTACTCGAAGGATTCGATCATCGAGGCGGTGCACGCCACCACCATCCCGGGTGCAGGCTTCGCCAACTTCGCGGTGCTGGCCGGCGTGTTCGTCACGGCGTTCTATTCGTTCCGCATGTACTTCCTGGTGTTCCATGGAGAAGAGCGCTTCGGCAAGGCTCATGCCCATGACGATCACGCCCACCACGCTACGCACGCCAAGGCCGCCCATGGCGACCCACATGCGCTGCACGATTCGGGCGCGCACCATGAAGAAGACGCGCACGACGATCACGGCCACCACGGCCTGGCCCCGGGCCAGAAGCCGCACGAGTCGCCATGGGTCGTGACGTTGCCGCTGATCCTGCTGGCGATTCCGTCGGTCATCATCGGCTACCTCGCCCTGGGTCCGGTCGTGCACGGCACCTTCTTCGACGGCGTGATCACGGTCAACCCGTCCCACCCGGCAATGGCCGAACTGGGCGAAATGTTCCACGGCGCCGGCGGCATGGCGCTGCACGGCCTGCAGACCGCACCGTTCTGGCTGGCGCTGGCCGGTGTCGTTGCCGCCTACTACTGCTATATGGTCAATCCGCGCGTGCCGGCCTGGTTCTACGCCAAGTTCAAGCCGCTGCATACGCTGCTGGACAACAAGTACTACCTGGACGCCTTCAACCAGGCCGTGTTTGCCAACGGCGCGCGCGCCGTCGGCAGCGGCCTGTGGAAAGTGGGCGACCGCGGCCTGATCGACGGCCTGATCGTCAACGGCAGCGCCAAGGCAGTGGCCTGGTTCTCGACCGTCACCAAGCGGGCGCAGACCGGTTACATCTATCACTATGCATTCGTGATGATCGTCGGCGTACTGGCAGCGATGCTGTACTTCTTCCCGTTCTGGCGCGGTTAATCACAGGCAGAGATAACGAAAAATGATGCAGTCAACAATGTCTACATTTCCTCCGTACCTGAGCCTGGCAATCTGGCTCCCGGTCCTGTTCGGCGTGCTGGTGCTGGCCGTCGGCCGCGACAAGAACGCCGGCATGGTCCGCATGCTGTCGCTCGCCGGCGCCGTGGTCAGCCTGCTGCCGACCATTCCCCTGATCACGAACTTCGACAACGCCGCCCACGGCATGCAGTTCGTCGAACAGGCGGCCTGGATCGAGCGCTTCAACATCTTCTACCGCCTCGGCGTGGATGGCCTGTCGCTGTGGTTCGTGCCGCTGACCGCCTTCATCACCATCATCGTGGTGCTGGCGGCGTGGCAGGTGATCGAAGAACGCGTGGCCCAGTACATGGGCTCGTTCCTGATCCTGTCGGGCCTGATGATCGGCGTGTTCTGCGCGCTTGACGGCCTGCTGTTCTACTTCTTCTTCGAAGCCACCCTGATCCCGATGTTCATCATCATCGGCGTGTTCGGCGGCCCGAACCGCGTGTATGCAGCATTCAAGTTCTTCCTGTACACGTTCTTCGGCTCGCTGCTGACCCTGGTCGCGATCGTCTACCTGTACAACCAGTCGGGTTCGTTCGACATCCTCGAGTGGCACCGCCTGCCGCTGACGATGAAGGAACAGGTCCTGATCTTCATCGCCTTCTTCATGGCCTTCGCCGTGAAAGTGCCGATGTGGCCGGTGCACACCTGGCTGCCGGACGCCCACGTGGAAGCGCCGACCGGCGGCTCCGTCGTGCTGGCCGCGATCATGCTGAAACTGGGCGCCTACGGCTTCCTGCGTTTCTCGCTGCCGATCACCCCGGACGCCAGCCAGTACCTGGCCCCGGTCGTCATCGTGCTGTCGCTGGTCGCCGTGATCTACATCGGCCTGGTGGCCCTGGTCCAGAAGGACATGAAGAAACTGGTGGCGTACTCGTCGATTGCCCACATGGGCTTCGTCACGCTGGGCTTCTTCATGTTCAACGACATGGGCGTGCAGGGCGGCCTGATGCAGGCGATCTCGCACGGCTTCGTGTCGGGCGCGATGTTCCTGTGTATCGGCGTGCTGTACGACCGCGTGCACTCGCGTGAAATCGCCGACTACGGTGGGGTGGTCAACACCATGCCGAAGTTCGCCGCGTTTGCCGTGCTGTTCTCGATGGCCAATGCCGGCCTGCCGGCGACCTCGGGCTTCATCGGTGAATTCATGGTGATCCTGGCTGCGGTGCAGTTCAACTTCTGGACCGGCCTGCTGGCTGGCACCGCCCTGATCCTGGGCGCGGCCTATTCGCTGTGGATGGTCAAGCGCGTCGTGTTCGGCGAAGTCGGCAACAAGCATGTCGCCGAACTGAAGGACCTGAACGGCCGCGAATTCGCCATCCTGTCGGTGCTGGCCTTCTTCACCCTCGCCATGGGCCTGTATCCGGCGCCGATCGCCGAGACCCTGCAGGTGTCGGTGTCCGACCTGCTGCAGCATGTGTCCGTCAGCAAAGTGCCTCAATAAAACGCCATGAATGAAATGAACTCGACCCTGTTATCGGCGGCCGACACCAATCTGGTGCCCGTGTACGCCGAAATCTTCCTGCTCATCGCGGCGTCCGCGATCCTGCTGATCGACCTGTTCCTCAAGGAGGGCAAGCGCAACCTGACCTACGGCCTGTCGCTGCTGGCGATCGGCGGCTGCGCGGCGTTTTCCTTCATGGACTTCAGCTCGGGCGCGACCGTGTACACCTTCAGTGGCATGTACGTGTCGGACCCGATGTCGAACCTGCTCAAGCTGTTCACTTACCTGGCCACGGCCATGACGATCGTGTATTCGCGCCAGTACGCGGGCGACCGCGGCATGATGTCGGGCAACCTGGGCGGCGAGTTCTATGTGCTGGCCCTGTTCTCGATGCTGGGCCAGATGATCATGATCTCGGGTAACAGCATGCTGTCGATCTACCTGGGCCTGGAACTGATGTCGCTGTCGCTGTACGCCCTGGTTGCGCTGCGCCGCGATCACGCGGTCTCGACCGAAGCGGCGATGAAGTACTTCATCCTGGGTGCACTGGCATCGGGCTTCCTGCTGTACGGCATCTCGATGGTGTACGGCGCCACCGGCTCGCTGGACATCAATACCATCGCCCAAGTGGCCGCCAGCGACGCCGCCAACCGCACCATCCTGGTGTTCGGCCTGGTGTTCGTGGTCGCCGGCCTGGCCTTCAAGCTCGGCGTGGTGCCGTTCCACATGTGGGTGCCGGACGTGGTGCAGGGCGCCCCGACCGCCGTCACGCTGCTGCTGGGCGGCGCGCCGAAGATCGCGACCTTCGCCATTGTCATCCGCATCCTGGCCGAAGGCCTGCCGTCGATGGCCTTCGACTGGCAGCAGATGCTGCTGGTGGTCGCCGTGCTGTCGCTCGCGTTCGGCAATATCACCGCGATCGCCCAGACCAACATCAAGCGCATGCTGGCCTACTCGACCATCGCCCAGATGGGCTTCGTGGTGCTGGCCCTGGTGGTGGGCAATGTTGATGGCGACACGACCAACGCCGCTGCGGCCTACAGCGCCGCGATGTACTACACCATCGTGTACGTGATCACCACGGTCGGCACCTTCGGCCTGGTCATGATGCTGGCGCGCGCCGGCCATGAGGCCGAGCTGATCAGCGACTTCAAGGGCCTCGGCAAGCGCAGCCCATGGTTCGCGATCGTCGCCACGATCCTGATGTTCTCGCTGGCCGGCGTGCCGCCGATGGTCGGCTTCATCGCCAAGTACGCGGTGCTGCAGGCTGTCGCCAATGCCGGCATGGTGTGGCTGGCGGTCGTGGCCGTGATGTTCTCGCTGATCGGCGCGTTCTACTACCTGCGCATCGTCAAGACCATCTGGTTCGACGAAGCCGTGGATACTTCAAGCATCTCGACCCCGACCGAGATGCGCGTCATCATGTCGCTGAACGGCGTCGCGGTGGTGGTGCTGGGCATCGTGCCGGGCGGCCTGCTGGCGATCTGCTACGCGGCCATGCAAGCCACCCTGGCGAACTAAGGCATGGATAGCAACCTGGCAGCCTGGCTGGTGCTGGCCCTCGCGCTTGCGGGGGCCAACCTGCCGTTCGTCAACGAACGCCTGTTCGGCCTGGTGGCGCTGCCAGCGGGCGGCGCGGCGGATGGGGAAGGGCGCGGCAAGCGCTTTCCGGTGCGGTTGCTGGAACTGGTCGTGCTGTACTTCCTGGTCGGACTGGTTGCGCGGCTGCTGGAGTCGCGTATCGGCTCGGTGTTCGTGCAGGGCTGGGAATTTTATGCCGTGACCGGGTGCATGTTCCTGGTGCTGGCGTTCCCGGGCTTCGTGATGCGCTATCTGCGCAAGGGGCGCTGAGCCGACGTCGTTCGTTCAGTCAGCCCTAAGACGGTCGTTCCCGCGCAGGCGGGACCCAGGTTTGCCAGCGTTTCGATAGCGCATGCAGAACCTGGGTTCCCGCCTGCGCGGGAACGACGTTTTTGGGGCCAACGAAAATGGCGGCGTGCCGGCTCCGCCGCCGACGCGTTTGGTTTATGCTGTTGTTCATCGCCCAACAGGAGAACACCACAGTGTCGGAACTCAAAGAAACCCGCCTCGACGGCGGCGTCGTCTACGACGGCCATTTCCTCAAGGTCGAAAAAGACCGCATCCAGCTTCCCGATGGCTCGACCAGCCAGCGCGAATTCATCCGCCATCCGGGCGCGGTGGTGATCCTGCCGCTGCTGCCCGACGGGCGCGTGCTGCTGGAGCGCCAGTTCCGCTATCCCAACGGCAAGGTGTTCATCGAATTCCCGGCCGGGAAGATCGATCCGGGCGAGGACCACCTGGCCTGCGCCCAGCGCGAGCTGGAAGAAGAAACCGGCTACACGGCAAAACGCTGGCGCTTCGTCTGCACCATCCACAATGCGATCGCCTATTCGGACGAGCATCTCGAGATCTTCCTGGCCGAAGACATGACCCAGGGCCAGCAAAAGCTCGACGATGGCGAATTCCTGGAAATCTTCAGCGCCACCGTGCCCGAACTGCTCGAGATGGTGCGCCGTGGCGAGATCACCGACGTGAAGACCATCATCGGCACCTTTTGGCTGGAAAAAATCCTGGCCGGGACCTGGACGCCCGGCTGACCCGCATGCGGCGCCCGTGGATCCTGGCCGTCGGCACGACCGTGTTCCTGGCATCTGCCACTGCCGCGGCGCAGTCCCGCACGCCATTCCAGGCGCGCTGCGAAGACACCATCGGCGAGTCGGTCTCGGTGCTGTCGAGCACCCAGGGCGGCTACCGCATCGACAATACCCGTTCGTTCCACGACCTGACCCGCCTGAAGGGGCGGGTGCGGCCCGGGTCGTGGGTACTGGGCCTGACCCATACCGATGCGCGCATCAGCATCAAGGTGGGCGGGCGCATCCTGCAGGATTCTGCCAGCGGCTACGAGTGCGTGGCGCCGCGGGTCGAGGTGATGCTGGCCTACCAGCCGATCGTGGTGTATGTGAGCCGCGAGTTTCCGCCCGCTTCGTGCGCCTACCGCGAAGTGCTGGCGCACGAGATGCGCCACCTGACCACGTACCAGGATTTCCTGCCGCAGGCCGAGGAGCGGCTGCGCGCGGCGCTGGCGGCGCGCTTCGGCGGCAAACCGCTGTATGCGCGCAGCGGCCAGGCCCGGGACCTGCTGCAGCGCGAAGTCGACCGCAGCTGGATGCCGTTCATCAAGCGCGAAATGGCCGGCGTGGAAGTGCTGCAGGCGGCGATCGACACGCCCCAGGAGTATGCGCGGCTGGGCAAGGTGTGCGCAGGTGAGGTAAAGTCTCTGCTCACTCCAGCAAGACGAAGCAGTTCATGACACCAGTTTCAACGACGCCGACGTACATCGCCCTGATTCCTGCCGCCGGGGTAGGGGCGCGCATGGCGGCCGGCAGTCCCAAGCAGTATCTGCCCATCGGCGCCAAGCCCATGCTGCGCCATACGGTCGACGCCTTCCTGTCCAGCCCGCTGATCGCGCACACCTATGTCGTGGTCAGCCACGACGATCCCTTCATCGACGCCGTGCTGCCGCCAGGGCCGGGCGTGAGCGTGCTGCGCTGCGGCGGCGCCACCCGCATGGAATCGATCCGCAACGGCCTGCATGCGCTGCGCGCCGTGCTGGGCGATGCCGACCGGGTGCTGGTGCATGACGCCGCCCGGCCCGGCCTGGACGCGGCGCTGATCGAACGCCTGATCGTCGAGACGGGCGAGCATCCGGCCGGCGGCCTGCTGGCGCTGCCGGTGGTCGATACGGTCAAGCGCAGCAGTGGCGGCGCGATCGAGACCGTGCCGCGCGCGCACCTGTGGCTGGCGCAGACGCCGCAGATGTTCGATTACGCGCTACTGTGCCGCGCGCTCGACGCGGCCACCGACCCGGCGGCGATTACCGATGACGCCAGTGCGGTTGAAGCGCTCGGCCTGGCCCCCAAGTTGGTGGAAGGGCACCCGCGCAACCTCAAGGTGACACTGCCGGCCGACATCCGCATCGCCGAAATGTACCTGGCCGCCGCTTCCTGATTTGCATTTTTTGATAAAGACAAGACACCATGGCTCTCGCATCGCATAACCCCCATCCGCCGTTTCGTATCGGCACCGGCTACGACAACCACCGCCTGGTCGAAGGGCGCCTCCTGATCGTCGGCGGCGTGACCATCCCGCACCGGCTCGGCCTGCTCGGCCATTCGGACGCCGACGTGCTGCTGCACGCGATCATCGACGCACTGCTGGGCGCGGCCGCGCTGGGTGACATCGGCAAGCATTTCCCCGATACCGACCCGATGTTCGCCGGCGCCGATTCGCGCACGCTGCTGCGCGAAGTCGCGCACCGCGTGCTGAACGCGGGCTACACGATCGGCAACGTCGACGCGACCATCATCGCCCAGCAGCCGAAGATGGCGCCGCACATCCCGCTGATGGTGTCGCGCATCGCCGAAGACCTGGGCGTGTCGTCGCAGCAGATCAACATCAAGGCCAAGACCAATGAGAAGCTGGGGTATCTCGGCCGCGAAGAAGGCATGGCGGCGCAGGCGAGCGCGCTGCTGATTCGGGTGCCGGCCGAGTAACAGGGATTTACCGTAGGGTGGAGGGCTTGGCCGTCCACGCGTCCGGCAGCGCTGAAATGACCGTGGGGTGTGCATGGGCCGGTTGAACGCGTGGACGGCATAGCCGTCCACCCCACGGTAGCTGGTCCCATGGACAGGTAGCTGGTCCCATGGACAGGTAGCCGGTACCATGGACAGGTAGCTGGTCCCATGCACAGGTAGCTGATCCCAGGGACAGGTAGCTGACCCCACGGACAAGCTGCCCAGCCCCTTGCCGGCAGGGCGGCCGGCAAACCCTGCGCAGGCGCTCTATAATTGCCGGATGACTAATGCCGCCGCCTCCGCCAGCCTGTCGCCGCGCGCCGCCTGGATCCTGATCCTGGTCGCCAGCGCGGTCATGATGATCACGATGGGCGCGCGCCTGACCACGGGGTTGTTCCTGTCGCCGCTCAATACCGCGACCGGCCTGGGCGTGGCCACCATCAGTTTCGTGATGGCGGTGGCGCAGTTGATGTGGGGCGCGGCCCAGCCGGTATTTGGCGCGGTGGCCGACAAGTACGGTCCGGGCCGGGTGATCGCCCTGGGCGGCGTGATGCTGGCGCTCGGCACCGCCGCCACGCCATTCGTGCAATCCGAATGGGCGCTGCTGCTCACGCTCGGCTTCCTGTCGGCGGCCGGGGCGGGCGCGGGCAGCTTCTCGATCCTGATCGGCGCCACCGCCCGGCGCCTGCCGCCCGAGCGGCGCGCCTTCGCCTCTGGCTTCATCAATGCCGGTGGTTCGTTCGGCCAGTTCGTGTTCGCGCCGCTGATGGCGGCGATCATTGCCGGCGCCGGCTGGGTGGCCGCCATGCTGACCATGGCGGCGGCGTCCCTGCTGACCATTCCGCTGGCCTGGCCGCTGCGCGGCAGGCGCGCCGCGGTAGTCCCCGCCATGCCGGTCGCGTCCGCCCCGGACGCATCCGCTCCAGTCGCATCCGCCACGGTCGCCTCCGCGCCGGCGGCGACCACGCCGCCCACGATCACGCTGGGCCGGCAATTACGCGACGCACTGCGCGACCGCAGCTACCTGTGCCTGCACGCCGGCTTCTTCACCTGCGGTTTTCACATCGCCTTCCTGGTCACGCACCTGCCGGGCGAAGTCGCCATGTGCGGCCTGCCGGCCAGCGTGTCCGCCGCCGCGCTCGCACTGATCGGCCTGTTCAACATCGTCGGCAGCATCGGCGCCGGCATGCTGTCCTCGCGCTACCGCATGAAGTCGCTGCTGTTCTGGATCTATGCCAGCCGCGCGCTGCTGGTCGGCATCTACCTGCTGGCGCCGAAGACCGAGTGGACGTTCTACCTGTTCGCCGCCGCGCTGGGCGCCACCTGGCTGGCCACGGTGCCGCCGACCGCCGGCCTGGTCGGCAAGCTGTTCGGGGTGCGCTACCTGGCCACGCTGTTCGGCATGACGCTGCTGTCGCACCAGATCGGCGGCTTCTTCGGCGCCTGGCTGGGCGGCCTGGCCGTGGTGCATACCGGCAGCTATCAGTGGATGTGGTATGCCGACATGGCGCTGGCGCTGGCGGCCGCCTTCGTCAACCTGCCGATCCGCGAAGCGGCGGTGGTGCGTGCACCGGTGCTCGCCGGCGTGAAAGGCTGAGCATGGCGCGCGACACCTGGGCCTATCGGGAAGTGGTGGTGGAGTCGGTGCTCGACGCCCGCACCGGCAAGGTGCGCATGGCGCCGGCGCCGGGCCAGGCGTTTGCCTGCGCGATGCGGGTGCAATGTTCGCGCCGGATGCTCGACCTGGCGGTGTATCCGCTCGGCACGCGTTTCCTGTTGTCGGCCAAGGCTACCGACCGCCTCGGCGGCGAGCCCTACCTGTATGCGTGGCATGGCGATCCGGTGCGCGTGATGACGCCGGCCGCGGCAAGAAAATTCCTGGGGATGTACCGGCGCCTGAGGGTCTAGGCAGCGCCGCCGGCCAGCACGAACAGGCTCAGGGCGATGCCGCTGCCGGCGATGGTCGCCAGGAGCGCCGCCTGGCGCGGCCTGGCGTTCCTGTGCGAGCGCCAGGCCGCATCGAGCAGGCCGATGCCGATGAACAGGTTCACGAGCAGCAGGGCATCCATCGCCATCGACCCCGGACGTTCAGTCCCAGTCCAGCGCGCCTTTTTTCCATTCGTAGGCCAGGCCGATCGTCAGCAGGCCCAGGAACATCATCATGGCCCAGAAGCCGGGCGCGCCGATGTCGGTCATCACGACCGCCCATGGCACCAGGAAGGCCACTTCCAGGTCGAACAGGATGAACAGGATCGCGACCAGGTAGAAGCGCACGTCGAACTGCATGCGCGCATCGCCGAACGCTTCGAAACCGCACTCGTACGGCGACAGCTTCTGTTCATCGGGGCGGTGCGGGCCAAGCACGCGGCCGAGCACCTGCGGCGCCACGCCGACCAGGATGCCGACGATGATGAACATGAGTACGGGGAAGTATTCTGCAAGATCCATGCGAGTGTCTCGGTAGGTGCGCGTTGCAACGCGCTATGGTTGTCGATCCGGTGGCGCCGGTGCTGTCGCAAGCGCGTCCGCGGAACCTGCCGGCTTCGTATATCGCCCGTCAATACAGGCGCTCTGCGATTTCGCCAGGCAATGATGGGCTCGATTCTAAACAAACATGCGGCTGTTGCCAACCGTGCATTTCATCTGTCAAGACGCGCGAAAATCGTGTCAATATCCGCGAACGGTCCTACGTTGCCCCGCAAAAATGGTTATCATCTTTATCAATAAATCGACCTCATCAACGAAAGGAAGACCATGGCCAAGAAGAAAATCGCCGTCCTCGTCGGCAGCCTGCGCAAGGAGTCGTTCACCCGCAAGGTCGCGCACAGCCTGATCTCGCTCGCGCCCGAGAATCTCGAGTTGTCGATCGTCGAATTGCGCGATCTTCCGCTGTACAACGAAGACGACGAGACCGACACGCCGCCAGCCGCGTTCACCGCGTTTCGCGACGCCATCCGCGACGCCGATGGCATCCTGTTCTGTACGCCCGAATACAACCGCTCGGTGCCGGGCGTGCTGAAGAACGCGATCGACGTCGGCTCGCGTCCTTACGGCAAGGCGGTATTCGCCGACAAGCCGGCCGCCATCGTCAGCGTGTCGCCGGGCGCGCTGGGCGGCTTCGGCGCGAATCACCACCTGCGCCAGATGCTGCCGTTCCTGAACATGCCGACCATGCCGGCGCCGGAAGCGTATGTCGGCGGCGTCGCATCGAAGTACGAAGGCGCGACGCTGACCGACGAATCGACCCGCGCCTTCTTCCAGAAATTCATGGCCGCCTTCGGTTTCTGGGTCGTGCAGCATGCGAAGTAAGCGGGCCGACGCACCCAGGGCGGCGGGCGTGACTGCCCGATGACCCGCAGCACCGACAGCGCAGTCGTCCCGACCCGCCCGAGCGACCTGCCCACGCTGCTGGGAAGGCCCGCGGGCGGCTGGCGCGCGCGCATGTTCGACGTCATCTTCGGCACCGACACGCCGGCCGGCAAGCGTTTCGACATCGCGCTGGTGTGCCTGATCCTGCTCAGCATCCTGGTGGTCGTGCTCGACAGCGTGCCGTCGATCGGCGGACCGTATGCCGGTCCGATGTCGGTGCTCGAATGGACTTTTACCCTGCTGTTCACGGTGGAATACATCGCGCGCCTGGTCTGCATCCGGCGTCCGCTGCGCTATGCGCGCAGCTTCTATGGCGTGATCGACCTGGTGTCGGTGCTGCCGACCTACCTGTCGCTGCTGCTGCCGGGCAGCCAGGTCTTTCTCGACGTGCGCATCCTGCGCCTGTTGCGGGTGTTTCGCATCTTCAAGCTCACCTTGTACATCGAGGAATACACGCGCCTGGGCGAAGCGCTGGTGGCAAGCCGGCGCAAGATCATGGTGTTCCTGTCGGTGGTGCTGATGCTGATCCTGATCCTCGGCACCGTGATGTACGTGATCGAGGGCGCCGAGAACGGCTTCACCAGCATCCCGATGGCGATGTACTGGGCCACCGTCACCATCACCACGGTCGGCTATGGCGACATGACGCCGCACACGGCGCTGGGCAAGGGCATCGCCTCGTTCATGATGCTGATGGGCTGGGGCATCCTGGCGGTGCCCACGGGCATCGTGACCGCCGAGATGACCTCGCAGCGCCTGTCACGGCGCGCGCCGCGCAATGCGCCGCGCGCGTGCGGCAATTGCGGCAGCGGCGGGCATGATGCGCGCGCCCACTTCTGCAAGGATTGCGGCACCAGGCTGGCCGCGCTCGAGAGCGAGCCTTAGGGAAGCACTGATTTAGTCATGGCGGCGGCCTCGGCCACGAGAAAATGCGCCCAGCGGCGTTGCAAATCCTCGCGATACCAAGGGGTATCGCTGCGGTTTGCGCCTTGCCGGGCACATTTTTCGTGACCGATTCCTGCGCGCCAGAATTAATCAGTGCTTCCTTAGGCCGCGTGCAGCACCGCGAATGGCGTGGCCTGGCGGGCGCTGTAGTCCGGGCGCACACGCACCGGCGTGGCCGCCGGCGCGGTCAGCGCATCGCGCTCGATCCAGTAATTGAATTGTCCGAAGCTCGGCAGCGCGCCGGCGTCCTGGTCCTGGAAGAAGTCGGCCAGCATCTGGCGGTAGGCGGCGCGGCGCGAGAACTCGGCGTTGGCGGCCGCGTAGCGCGTGGCGGCGGCGCGGAAGATCGCGCGCATGCGTTCGTCGGCGTTGGTGCCGGTGGCGGCGCCCTTGCGTGGCCGGCCGCGCTTGATGCCGGCGGTGACCGCCCGGGTGCGGCCCGGCGCGCCCGAGTTGCTGTAGTCCGGCAGCAGGGCGTCCGGCGTCTGTCCCCGTTCCCAGTAGCGCCGCAGGTAGCGCAGGATGCTCGATTTCGAGATGCCGTGGGCGGTGGCGTAGGACGCCATCAGCGTTGCGCGCGTGCGCGGATCGTACAGGGCGCGGCGGTCGGCGTGCAGTGCGCGCACCGCCGACCAGGCCTTGGCCTGCAGCGCCAGGTAGCCCGGCGGCGCCGACTCCGGCGCTGGCGCGGCGGCGAACGGATCGACCAGCAGCCGGCGCACCCGGCCGGACGCCAGTTCTTCTTCCAGCGTTGCCAGCGCTACCGGCTGCGGCTGGGCGCACGAACTGCGCAGCTCATAGGTCCAGGCCAACGCGTCGGCGGCGTCGATCCACAGGATGCGCAGCGCGCGACCCGTCGGACCCGTGTATTCGAGCACATCGTTTTGAACAAGCATGACACCCTCCCGGGAGTTCTCGGTGGTTTCGTACATGCAAGTATCGGGCCAGCCACGCGCACAGGGCGCGCCATGGCGGCATGCCTGCTGCGCCGCCGCGCCGCTGCACCCGTTCAGATCACCATGTTCCGGCGCTGGGCGTGGCTGTGCCATGACGGTGCCTGGCTGACCGCCGGCGCCAGGCCGAACAGGGGCCGCAGCAACCTCGCGCGGCGCACCGCTTCGTACAGCGCGAAGCAGCCGGTCGTGGTCAGCACGATCAGCAGCAGCGACTCGAGGCCGGGCGACAGGTCGAGCGGCTTGAAGGCGTGCGCCAGCACCACGATCAGGGTCTGGTGTGCGATATACACCGGGAACACGGCGTCGGTGAGGTAGCGCCGCGCCGCGCTGTCGCGGTCGAGGTGGCGGCGGGCGAAGCCGCAGGCCGCCACGATCGCGCTCCAGGCGCACAGCGTCCACACGCAGCGCATTGCCATCTGCCCCGTCCTCATCGCTTGTGCCGTCATGCTCTCATGCGGCGCGGCGAACCAGACGACCAGGGCCGCCCATCCGGCCAGTGCCAGCGCCAGTGCGGTCCAGCGCTGCCGTTCCAGCGCCAGCCAGAAGCGCGGCGCATGCGCGACCAGCGCACCGAGCACGAACACCGGCAAGTAGCTGGCGTGGTTGTACCAGTCGCCGCTGAGCGAGTGGTCCTGCGGGAAGCGGTCGAGCAGCAGCATGCGCGCCACGCCCAGCAGCAGGGCCGGTACCGCGATCAGGCGCCAGCCGGACAGGAAGCTGGCGACACGCTCGCCGAGTGCGGCGATGCGCGTCGCCGGCAGCAGCAGCGCGCCCAGGCCCAGCACGATCGTGTAGGCCCACAGGTAGGCCACGAACCACAGGTGGTTCCAGGTCGGCAGGGACAGGCAGCCATCCTGGCAGAAGCCGTCGTAGCCGCCGATGTACAGCCGCATGAAGGCGCCATAGCCGCCAGCGTAGCCGAGCTTTTCCACCACCTCGACGTACGACTGCGGCGGCACGACCACCAGCATGCCGAACAGCAGCGGCAGCAGCAGGCGCACGCTGCGCCGGCGCAGGAAGGCGCCCGGGGTCATGCGGCCGAGCAGGAAGCGCGACGCGGCGCCGGCCACGAAGAACAGCAGCGTCAGGCGCCACGGCGACGACAGCAGCATGAACGGTTCGGCGGCGCTGCCGGCATGCGGGCTTTTCACGTGCCAGCCCCAGCTCACATAAACCATGCCGACGTGGTACACGATCAGCACGAAGAAGGCCAGGATGCGGACCCAGTCGAGGAAGTACAGCCTGGACGGGGAGGGGGAAAGGTGGGTGGTCATGGCGGCTCCGTGATTGGTCTGTCGTGGAGCATCGCGCCCTGGGGCGCACGGCGCCAGCGCGATGGGGCCAACCGGGTGCTAGGCGGGGCGAAGCGGATCGCGCTCGCCGATCCGCTGCATGAGCGCGGACCGGAACTGGCGGCTGCACGGTACCCGCGCCCCGCTGCGCATCAGCAGCACGCAGTCGCCCTTGTCGCGCGGCTCGATGCGCGCGATGGCGTCGGCCCGCACCGCCGCGCGCCGGTGGCAGCGCACGAAGTCGGCGCCGTACTGCGCCAGCAGCGCGCCCAGGGTCTGGCGCAGCAGCGGGGCGCCCATCGCCGTGTGCAGGGCCACGTAGTTGTCGGCCGTCTCGAGCCACTCGATGTCGGCCAGCGCCACGACGCGGGTCGCGCCGCGCTCGCTGACCAGCAGCTGGCGCGGCGCGGCTGGCGGGGAAGGGGCAGCAGGGGCGCCGCCTGGCGCCAGCCGTGCGCGCAGCCGGTCGAGCGCGCGCCGCAGGCGGGCCTGGTCGTACGGCTTGTGCAGGTAGTCGACCGCGGCGACATCGAAGGCGTCCAGGGCATAGTCCTGGTGGGCGGTGACGAACACCAGCAGCGGCGCCGGCGCCGGCAGGCTGGCGGCCAGCGCGATGCCGGTCAGTTCCGGCATCGCGATGTCGAGCAGCAGCGCGTCCGGCCGGTCGGCCGTGATGCGCTGCAGGGCTTCGACGCCATCGGCCGCCTCGGTGACCGCGAGATCCGCTTCGAGCGCCAGCATGCGGCGCAGCCGGGCGCGCGCCGGGGCTTCGTCGTCGACGATCAGGATGCGCATGGCAGCCGCATCTCGGCGCGCACGCCGGCAGGTTCGAGCGCCTGCAGGCCGAGACTGGCGCGGCCGCCGTGCAAGGCGTCCAGCCGGGCGCGCAGGTTGGCCAGCGCGATGCCGGGTGTGTGGTGGGGGACGAGCATCCCGGCATCGTCCTCGACCCGCAGCACCAGCATGCCCGCCTCGAGCACGGCCGCGACCCGGATCGCGGTCATCCCGCGGCGCCGCTCGACCGTATGCCTGAACACGTTCTCGAGCAGCGGCTGCAGGCCGATCGCCGGCACCGGCACCGCCAGCGCGGCCGGGTCGACCTGCCAGTCGATGCTTACCCGTCCTTCGAAGCGCTCGACCATGATGGCGGTGTAGTCCTGGGCCAGGCGCAGTTCGTCGGCCAACGGCGCCTCGGGCCGCGCGCCCAGCACCAGCGTGGCGCGCAGCAGGCCGGCCAGCCGCACCAGGGTGGCGTCGGCGCGCGCCACGTCGACATGCATCAGCGACGAGATCGTGTTGAGGGTGTTGAACAGGAAATGCGGCTGCATCTGGCCCGTCAGCTGCGCCAGGCGGGCTTCGCGCAGCAGCGTGTCGGCCTGCTGCGCGCGCAGGCGCGCGTCCACCATCTCGCGCCACGACAGCAGGCCGAAGCCGATCGTGGTGAACAGGCCGGCGTACAGCGAGATCTTGATCGCCTCGTAGACGAACAGGGTGTGCCAGGGCGCGTGTTCATACGTCTGGCCGAGCAGCGCGTACACCGCATGGCGGATCGCGAACACGGTCGGCGTGAACACGCACCAGTACAGCGGCAGCCAGCGCGCCTGCAGCAGGAACCAGCGCAGCGGCGTCGCCACCAGTGCATCATGACGCCGGGTGGCGTGGCGCTGGACGGTGAACAGGGCGGTGGCGACGAGCGCCGACGACCCCTCCCACAACAAGGGGCGCCAGAACGCCGCGCCGCCGCCGCGCCGGTAGTCTTCCACCGCGACCAGCACCATCAGGGTCCAGAACAGGACCTGCGAGAGGACGATGGCAAGCCTGGCGCGCGGTGGATGCATGGTGTGAAGGAGCGGTGAAACGCCCGATCATCGGCCTTTCCGGCAAGCTTGTCAAAATGCCATAACGGCTACCCGGCGCGCATGGCACGAAACCAACATCTGCTCACAAGATTGCCGGAGACCAATGGGAGTGTATGCGACAATAAGATCATGAACGAGCCAGTACCACCCGACCCATCGGGCGCCGCGATCGATATGCGCGCGCTGCTGCACAGTCACGACTGGGCCGCGACGCCGCTGGGCGAACGCGCGTCCTGGCCACCTGAACTGCGGGTGGCGGTCGACCTGATGCTCGACGCGCGCTATCCGGCGCTGGTCGGCTGGAGCGGCGACGCCCTGATCCTGTACAACGACGCCTACGCCGCGCTGCTGGGCACGCGCCATCCCGCGGTGCTCGGCCAGCCGATGCGGGACATATGGCCGGCCCTGTACCCCGAGGTGGCGGCCGAGGTCGCATCGGCACTGGATGGCGTGCCGGCCCACGTCGAGGATCACTGCGTGGCCCTGCCGTGGGAACCGGGCGGAGGCCAGCGCTGGTTCAGCTCTTCGTACTCGCCGCTGCTCGACGCCGGTGGCCAGGTGCTCGGTTTCTTCCACGCCGCTTTCGAGACCACCGCCCGCGTGCTGCTGGCCCAGCGCGCCGAGAAGGCGCGGCGCGACAGCGAGGCGCGCCTGTCGGCGGTGTTCGACAGCCTGCCGGTGGGGATCGGCGTGACCGATGCCGACGGCGCGATCGTGCTGGCCAACCAGGCGATGGAACGCTACATGCCGACCCGCGTGCTGCCGTCGCGCGACGCGCGGCGTCACGCCAGCTGGACCGTCTTTGGCACCGACGGCATTCCCGTCGGGCCGGACCACTATCCGGGCGCGCGCGCCCTGCGCGGAGAGCGCGTGGTGCCGGGCGTGGAAGCGCTGTACCGCGAAGACGGCGGCAGCGAGACCTGGACCCACATCGCCTCGGTGCCGATCCGCGACGATGCCGGCGCCATCATGGGCCAGGTGTCGGTGGTGACCGACATCGACAAGGTCAAGCGCACCGAGGCCGCGCTGCGCCTGTCCGAGGACAAGTACCGCAGCCTGTTCGAGCAGATGGATGCGGGCTTCTGCATCATCGAGGTGCTGTTCGACGCCGACGGGGTGGCGCACGACTTCCGTTACCTCGAAATCAATCCGATGTTCGAAACCCAGACCGGCCTGCACGCCGCGCGCGGACGCACCTTGAGCGAGCTGGTGCCGGGCGCCGAACCGTTCTGGGTCGAGCGCGCCGCCGAGGTGGCGCTGGGCGGGGCCTCGACCCGCTTCGAAGGCTGGTCCGCGCGCCAGGGCCGCTGGTTCGAGATCAATGCCTCGCGCGTGGGTGAACCCGGCGCGCACCAAGTCGCGCTGCTGTTTCGCGATACCACCGAGCGCAAGCGCATCGAGGAAGACATGCGCCGGCTGGCCTCGGACGCGTCCGACGCGAGCCGGCGCAAGAGCGAATTCCTGGCGGTGCTGGCGCACGAGCTGCGCAACCCGATGGCGCCGATCCGCACCGGCCTCGAAATCATGCGCCTGCGCGCCGACAGTCCCGAGACCATCGAGCGGGTGCGCGAAATGCTGGACCGCCAGACGCGCCAGATGACCCACCTGATCGACGACCTGCTCGACGTGGCGCGGGTCACCAGCGGCAAGATCGAGATCCGCAAGCAGCTGGTCGACCTGAACCGCGTGGTGGCGAGCGCGGTCGAGACCAGTTCACCGATGATCCAGAGCGCGCGCCATACGCTCGACGTCGTGACCTGGGACGAGCCGCTGCTGCTCGAGATCGATCCGACCCGCATCGCCCAGGTAGTCGGCAATCTGTTGACCAACGCCGCCAAGTACACCCCGGCCGGCGGACGCATCGCGCTCGCGGTCAGGAAGGAGAGCGGCGAAGCGGTGGTGGCGGTGACCGATAGCGGCGTGGGCCTGGCGCCCGAATCGCAGGAAGAGATCTTCGAGATGTTCAACCAGGTCGGCCGCAACATGGGGCTGGCGCAGGGCGGGCTCGGGATCGGGCTGGCGCTGGTGCGCCAGCTGGTGGCGCTGCATGGCGGCAGCGTCACGGCCAGCAGCGACGGCGTCGGCACCGGCAGCACCTTCGTGCTGCGCCTGCCGCTGGGCGCGCGCCCGCCCGCCGGCATCGACGACGCGGTGCAGCCCGAGCGCCGCAGCGTCCAGCGCCGCACCTTCCGCATCCTGGTGGTGGACGACAATACCGACGCCGCCGAAAGCCTGTCGCTGCTGCTGCAGCTCAATGCCCACGAGATCCGCACCGCCACCAACGGCAAGGATGCGCTGGCGCTGGCCGCGCAATTCAGGCCCGACATCGCTTTCCTGGACATCGGCATGCCGGGCATGACCGGCTACGAACTGGCGGTGCGGCTGCGCCAGCTGCCCGACCTGGCGCGCCTGCACATCGTGGCCGTCACCGGCTGGGGTTCGGAAGAAGACCAGGCGCGTTCGCGCGAAGCCGGCATCGACCAGCATTTCACCAAGCCGATCGCGGCGGAGACGGTGAGCAGGCTGCTTAGTCAGATTGACTGAACGGGGCTGCTGCCAGTGTTGTAATTTCAGCATAGCAACATTCCGAGAGTTTTGCCGGCGCCGCCCCGGCATACAATTCCGGCTCGTGGGCGCGCCGCGCCGTCACCTTCACCGGCGCTGGCCGGCCACCCGGAATGGAAAACACATGACATCTACCTGGTTCGCGCGCGCCGCAAGCGCCGCATTGCTGTCGATTGCATCTGCCGGCGCGCCGGCGCAGGCCAGCCCGGCCGACCAGGACGCCGAGATGAAGGCGGCCGTCGCCGCGATGCGCGAGTCCATCCAGCCTGGCCCTGCCAGCATCGCACTAGCCGGCCAGGTCACCCTCAAGCTGCCCGAAGGCTATGCCTATGTGCCGCAAAAGCAGGCCAACCGCCTGCTCAAGGCGATGGGCAATGGCGACGACGCAACCCGGCTCGGCCTCATCCTGCCGCCGGACGGCGACAGCTTCGTGGTGCCGCGCTATATCGCCGCCGGCTACATCAAGGACGACGAGGCGGCCGACTGGAACGCGGACGACCTGCTTGCCAGCCTGACCGAAGGCACCGAGGACAACAACAGGGAGCGCGCCGCGCGCGGCTTGCCGCAGATGGACATCGTCGGCTGGAACCAGAAGCCCGCCTACGACAAGGCTTCGCACCGCCTGGTATGGGCCATCGAGACGGCCGACAAGGGCGCCGCCGACCAGGAGCACGGCGCCAACTACAACACCTATGTGCTGGGACGCGAAGGCTATCTGTCGATGAACCTGGTATCGGACTTCGGCAGGCTGGGCGAGAACAAGCCACATGTGGCAAACCTCCTGGCGCAGACCAGCTTCAATGCGGGTAAGGGCTACACCGACTTCAACGCCGCCACCGACAAGGTGGCCGAGTATGGCATTGCCGCCCTGGTGACGGGCGTGGCGGCCAAGAAGCTGGGCCTGTTCGCGCTGGCGGCGGCTTTCCTGGCCAAGTTCGCCAAGCTGTTCGCGATTGCCGCGTTTGCAATGGTGGCGGGTCTTGGCAAGTTCTTCAAGCGCGACAAGCACTGAGCGGATGCGCCGCGATTGTCGCGATCATCTCAGGTATCTGCCTCCACGCACGAGTGAGAGCGCTGCGCAGCCGAATCATGGAGACCATCGATGCCCGTAGTACGTCTTAGCACCATTGCGGGAAGTTTTCTACCGGTTGTACTGGCAGGGTGCAATGCGCTTGGCCCTTGGGAATCGAACGATGCACACAAGGAGACACCCTATGCGCAAGGAAAAGTAGCCGAGTCGAAGTTCAAGCGACAGCGCTGCCTGATGTGCCCAACCGGGAGCACGAGCGAGAGCGCCTATTTTTCAGGTTACCGGAAGTACACTGTGGAGGACGCCGGCGCCAGGGCGGAAGCGCTCCTGGCGGTAACGGAAAACACCAAGGGCTGGATCACGGCCGGCAAAAGCTACGACGGGAGCGACAAGTATTTTTCGCCCGTCCGGATTTTTCTCGTGAGTATCGACCCGATCGTCGTCGTCACGTTTCCCTGGACATACAAGGCCTATTCGGACAAGAAGCCGGACTGGCATGCAGTGTCGGAGGAGACGCATGCATTTCACGAGATGGACTATCGGAGCAAGCGATACTTTCCGCAATATCATGCCCGCCACCTGAGGTTGCCGATCGAGATCAGGACATCCCTGCCGGTCAACACCACGCACGCGCGCGTCATTACGATCGATCGCGATACGACGGTCGCCATTGGCATGGATGGCGCCAACGCGACCGCCGTGGAGCTGGGCGCCTATCGCCTGATATTTACCCGCGCGGCTGACGGCAAGGTCCTGACATCGGTCGAGCGGGCTGCGACATCGTGACTGTTTACTTGCTCTGCTGGCCTTCCGGCTTGACGCGCACCGACAGCTTGCCGAAGTTTTTCCCTTCGAGCAGGCCGATGAAGGCGTCCGGCGCGTTTTCCAGGCCGTCGACGATGTCTTCGCGGTAGCGCAGCTTGCCTTCCTTGACCCACTGCGGCGCCTCCCGCAGGAAGTCGGCCTCGTACTGTTCGACGAAGTCGACCTGGATGAAGCCGCGCACCGTCAGGCTGCGAAACAGCAGGTCCTGCAAATCGATCGCGGCGCGCTCTTCCTTCGCGCCGTCTGCGCCGGCATTGTAGTGCGACACCAGTCCGCACACCGGCACCCGCGCGAACTTGTTCAAGAGCGGCTTGACGGCATCCCACACCTGGCCGCCCACGTTCTCGAAGTACACGTCGATGCCGTCCGGGCAGGCCTTCCTGAGCTGGTCGGCGAAGTCGGGTGCGCGGTGGTCGACCACTGCGTCGAAGCCAAGTTCGTCCTTCACGAAGGCGCATTTCTCGGGGCCGCCGGCAATGCCGACCGCACGCGCGCCCTTGATGCGGGCGATCTGGCCGACCGCCGAGCCGACCGCGCCGCTGGCCGCGGCCACCACCACGGTGTCGCCGGCCTTCGGCTGGCCGATCTCTAGCAGGCCCGAATATGCCGTGAAGCCGGGCATGCCCAGCACGCCGAGCGCGGTCGACAGCGGCGCGCTGTGCGGGTCGAGGCGGCGCAGGCCGCGCCCGTCCGACAGCGCGTATTCCTGCCAGCCCGAATAGGCCAGCACGAATTCGCCTTCCTTCCAGTCGGCGTGGCGCGACTGCTTCACGCGCGCCACCGTGGCGCCGATCATGGTGTCGCCCAGTTCGCTGGCGTCGGCGTAGGTCTTGCCCTCGTTCATGCGCCCACGCATGTACGGGTCGAGCGACAGGTAGACGGTTTCCAGCAGCAGCTGGCCGTCCTTCGGCGCGGGGATCGGCGCGCTCTCGATGCGGAAGTTGTCCGGCGTCGGGCGGCCCTTGGGGCGCGAGGCGAGGACGATACGGCGGTTCATGCTGTCTTGCATGGTGTGCTCCTTTCAGCAGCGAGGTGGGAAATGCGGGGTCAGTCGTCGCCCGAACGTGCGCGTTCGGCGTCGATGTCGCCCTTCATGGCGCCGACTGCGTTCATGTAGTCGGCGACCGGTACGTGGGGGCTGGCGCGCAGTTCTGGCGGCAGCAGTACCGGCATGTACAACTGGTCGGCCATGCGGCCGTGGCGCTGCATGTTCCCGGCCAGGACCAGGATCGAGGCCAGCACGGCGAGCAAACCGCAGATGATGCGCAGGCGCCGCCGCAGCTGCGGGGTGACGGTGGCCAGGTGGAAGTAGATGACGCCGGCCACCGTGACGACGACCGCGTGCGAACCGTAGGCGGTGAGCCACTCGAGCGACCAGGCATACGCCACCACGCTGGCCAGCAGGCGCACGCCCACCAGCGCGGCCACGCCGCAGCCGAAGATGAACAGGTGGCGTCCAAGGCGCGCGCGCCGGCCGAACAGCCGGTTGCCGAACGCCCACAGGCCGCTCCAGACCACGCCGGTGCCAACCGCCGCGGCAGGCCATTGGGCGTAGCGCTGCAGGTCGTTGCTGGCGTCGCCCAGCCAGGCCACCAGCAGCGCGGCCAGTACCGTCAGCAGGATGCCGGCGCCGCCCGGCAGCATGCCCTCCCAGCCGTGCATGGTGCGGTCGCGCAGCTCCGGCGCGACCGGGAAATTCGCCCCGCGGATGCGCAGCGAGGTGTGCCCCATGCGCACCACGGTGTCGCCGTCGAGCGCCAGCTCCTTGACGCAGCGACCCTTGTGGACGATGCCGTTGCGGGTGTCGAGGTCGCGCAGCAGCGGGGCGCCGTCGGCGCCGGGCTCCACCAGCGCGTGGTGCGGGGCGGCGTAGTCGTCGTCGACGATGAAGTCGTTGTCGTAGGCGCGGCCCAGGCGGATCGGCAGGTCGGGCACGCGATGGCGGTGCAGCACCTCGCCGTTGCGCGCCAGCGTCTCGATGGTCCAGGGGCCGTGCATGCGCAGGGGCGGCGCCCCCTGCGCCGGCGTGCCGGCCGCGCTGTCGCTGCGGCGTTTCATCGGCGTCCCGCGCGGCCGAAGGCGCCGAGGTAGGCGCGCGTGACGCGCATCCCGTTTTCGTAAGATACCCCGGACACATCGAGGCGGCTCTGCAGGCTCGATTGCGAACCGTCGGTGCTGGCGGTGAGCAGGGTGAAGTTGTACAGTCCTTCGAACTTGCGGTAGGCGCGCACGCAGGTCACGGCGCGCAGCGGCACCGTGCGGGTATGCACGAAGCGTTCGGTGCAGTGCGGCTTGGTCAGGCGCGGGTCGCCCGAGCTGCCCAGGTTATCGACCTGGAAGATGCGGCTGGCCAGCGCCGCGAAACGCAGCGGCTCCATGCTGCCCGAGCGGATGAACTGGTGGGTCATGGCCACGTTGCCGGTCTGCTGGGAGTCGGACACGAACACCGCCGACTGCATCACGCAGCTCATCGCGTCGACCGCGTAGGCGGCGCCGCCCTTGGCGTTGGACCTGCCCCAGCAGCGCACCTGGCCCGACTCGCGCACCGGCACCAGGTAGGGGCCCATGCCCTTGAGCGTCAAGGGTTCTTCCAGCAGCCGGTCGACCATGCCGCCCTGGTGCGCCAGCAGCTGCTTGGCGATCAGCGGATTGAAATCCTCGGGCGGCGCGGCCTGTTCGGCCACGCGGCGCAGCAGGTCTTGCGCATACGTGACCGGCACCAGGAAGCTGACCGACTCGCCGTCGCGCCGGCGCGAGACGTTGATGCCGGCCACGGTGCCGCTGGCGGTCACGCTGGGCCCGCCCGACATGCCCGAGTTGATCGGGCCGCTAAAGATCAGGCGGTCGTAGAAGCTGCGCGTGAGCACGCCGTTATAGGTGCCTTCGGAAATCGCGAAGCCCAGGTCGAGCGGATTGCCGAGCGAGTAAAGGGGCTGGCCCTGGCGCAGGCGCAGCGTCTGTTCGGGCACCTTGAAGAAGCCGCTGCCGTTGCGGTTGATGCGCACCACCGCCAGGTCGTGCAGCACGTCGACCGCCATCAGTTCGACCGGGCCGGTATTGCCGTCGGTGTCGATGTATTCGGCGGTATAGATGTCGGGGTCGAGCGCCATCTGCGACACCACGTGGTAGTTGGTCAGGGCCAGGTTGCTGGTGCCGACCAAAAAGCCCGAGCCGACGGTGGACTGGGTGCGGCCGTTCTTGAGCAGCATGCGGATCTGCAGCAGGTCGCCGCGCGCCGATTCGTACAGGTCCTGCGCGGCCGACGATGGCTGGGGCAGGGCGTCCTGGGTCTCGACTTCGCCGGGACCCGGCGCGGTCGGGGTGGATGCGGGAGCGGTGTCGACCGCGCTCGGTGGCGGCATGCCGGCCGAGAGCGCGGCCGGCGGCAGGGTCGTGCCGGTCGACGCAGCCGTGCCGGCCGCGGCCTGTGCGGCCCGTCCTTGCGCCTGGGCGGCAGCCGGGGGCGCCGAGGCTTCGGTGGCGGCCCCGAAAGCGAGGCAGGACAGCAGGAGTGCGGCGATAACCCGTTTCATGCAGTGGCGGCGATAGGCTGGATCAAAACGCTATCTTGCCACCGGATGGCCCGGGCGGTGCGCGCGTTAGCCTTGCGCCACGCCCGCGTCGGTGTCGCCCAGGGTCAGCTCGGCCGGGTCGACCAGCGCCTTTTCGCCCTGCTCGACGGCGGTCAGCGGCGCCATCATGTGGCCCAGCTTGGCCTGCTTGGTGTTCAGGTAGCTGTTGTTGTAGGCATTGCGGTTGACCAGCAGCGGCACCCGTTCGGCCACCTCGATGCCCAGCCCAGCCAGGGCGTCGATCTTGCGCGGGTTGTTGGTCATCAGGCGCACCGCGCTGATCCCGAACTGGGCCAGCATCGGGCAGCACAGCTCGTAGTTGCGGGCGTCGGCGTGAAAGCCCAGCTGCAGGTTGGCCTCGACCGTGTCGGCGCCGGCTTCCTGCAGGCGGTAGGCGCGGATCTTGTTGACCAGGCCGATGCCGCGGCCTTCCTGGCGCAGGTACAGCAGGATGCCGCGGCCTTCCTCGGCGATGCGCTGCAGCGCGCCTTCGAGCTGGGCGCCGCAATCGCAGCGCTGCGAGAACATCACGTCGCCGGTCAGGCATTCGGAATGGATCCGCGCCAGCACCGGCTCGCCGTCGGACAGGTCGCCCAGCGCCATCGCCAGGTGTTCCTTGCCGGTGGCCGGCTCGATCCAGGCGTGCAGCGTGAACTCGGCCCACGGCGTGGGCAGGGCGCACGAAGTGGCGTATTCCAGGAGGGCGGGGGCGGCGTTGGCGGTGGCGTGCATGATGGAGTTCTCGAGCGATCGGGGAATGCATACTGGGTGCATGTAGCCCGCAAGTTTACCGGAAATCGGGCTTGGCCGTGCGAAGTGCGGCCATTCGGCGGCAGGGTGGGCGCTCATGGGGCGCGCTAACGCTAGCTGGCGCCGGCTGGCGTGGCGGGGGGGGGCATGCATGCCGCATGGTTGTGCATGGGTAACCGACAATATCGTTGCACAACGTTATCACTGTGATACGCTAGGGATTCCATTCATCCCGGATGCCGCATGCCGAATTCCCGCCATTTCCTTGACCGTCTTGCCCATCGGCTGACACCGCGCGGCCTGGGGGCGTGGCTGGCGCTGGCGTTTTCGCTGCTGACGGTCGTGCTGACGCTGCTGCTGGTCGAAGTGGTCGAGCGCTTCGCTACCGCGCAGGTCAAGAGCAGTATCGGCAACGGGCTGGGCGAGATGGCGATGCAGACGGCCGACAAGCTCGATCGCGGCATGTACGAGCGCTATCGCGAGGTGCAGCTGATGGCGCGCCGGCGCGACCTGGTCGCCAGCGGTATCGACCCCGCCGAGCGGCGCCGCATCCTGGCCGACATGCAGTCGACCTACGGCTACTACGAGTGGATCGGACTGGCGGCGCTGGACGGCACCGTGCTGGTCGAGGCGCGCGGCCTGCTGGAAGGGAAGAACGTGGCCAAGCGGCCGTGGTTTACCAATGCGCTGCGCGGCACCTTCGTCGGCGACGTGCACGAGGCGGTGCTGCTGGCCAAGCTGTTGCCGGTACAGGAGGGCGAACCACGCCGCTTCGTCGATGTGGCCTTCCCCTGGAACGACGAGAACGGGCGTCCCGCCGGCGTGCTGGGCACCCACCTGTCGTGGGAGTGGGCGCGCGATGTCGAGCGTTCGATCATCGCGCCGGTCCAGGCGCGCAACCGGGTGCAGGCGCTGATCCTGAGCGGGGAGGGCGTGGTGCTGCTCGGTCCAGACGATTTGCAGGACCATCGGCTCGATACCGCCAGCCTGCGCGAGGCGCGCCAGGGCGGTACCGGCTACGCGGTCGAGCGCTGGGCCGACGGGCGCGATTACCTGGTCGGCTATGCGTCCACCCACGCGGTGGGCGATTATCCTGGCCTGGGCTGGCATGTGCTGGTGCGCCAGGACCTGGAAGACGCCTACGCGCCGGTGCGCGCCCTGCGCGAGCGCGCGCTGTGGAGCGGCGCCGCGCTGGCGCTGCTGTTCTCGCTGGCGGGGGTGCTGGTGGCGCGCCGCATCACGCGTCCGCTACAGGCGCTGGCCGAATCGGCCGAGGTGCTGCGGCGCGGCGACAGCAGCGAACTGGTACGCGGGCGCAGCGGCTACACTGAAGTACGCAAGCTGTCCGGCGCGCTGAACGCGCTGGTGACGGCGCTGGTGCAGCAGCGCGCCGAACTGCAGTCGCTCAACGACACGCTCGAGCAGCGCGTCGACCAGCGCACCGAGGAACTGGAACGCGCGCTGGTCTCGGTGCGCGCCAGCGAGGGGCGGATCGCGGCGATCGTCGAGGCGGCCCAGGACGCGTTCATCGCGGTCGACCGGCGCGGCATGATCATCGACTGGAATCCGGCGGCCACGCGCATGTTCGGCTGGTCGCGCCACGAGGCGGTGGGCTGGCCGCTGGCCGAGATGATCCTGCCCGAGCGCTACCGCGCCAGCATCGCCAAGGCGCTGCATGCGTTTCGCCAGAGCGGCGGCCGGTTCGCGCCGCAGGGCCATCGGCTGGAGCGCACGGTGATCAGCCGCCAGGGCTTCGAATTCACGGTGGAGGTGACGGTGGTGCTGGCCGGCGAGGGCGAGGACGCGTTCTTCAGCATGTTCCTGCACGATATCTCGGAGCGCAAACGGGTCGACCGGATGAAGAACGAGTTCGTGTCGACCGTGTCGCACGAGCTGCGCACGCCATTGACGTCGATCCACGCGTCGCTGTCGATGCTCGACCAGGGCATGGCCGGCGCGCTGCCGCCCGACGCGGCAAACCTGATCCGCATTGGCGGCCAGAGTTGCGACCGGTTGATGCGGATGGTGAACGACCTGCTCGACATCCAGAAGATCGAAGCGGGCCAGATGACCTACCGGCGCGACGCCCAGCTGCTTGCGCCGCTGGTGCGCCACGTGGCCGATGCGATGGACGGCCAGGCACGCCAGGCCAGCGTGCAGCTGCGCCTCGACCTGCCGCCGGGCGCGGAAAGGGTGCAATCGGCCATCGACCACGACCGCATGGTGCAGGTGCTGACCAACCTGGTGTCGAACGCGATCAAGTTCACACCCGAAGGCCGCCACGTCACGCTGGGCATCGCCCAACGCCCCGGCTGGGCGCGCCTGAGCGTGACCGACGAAGGCCCCGGCATCCCGCCCGAATTCCAGGACCGCGTATTCGAGCGCTTCGCCCAGGCCGACGCCGCCGATTCCCGCAAAAAAGGCGGCTCCGGCCTCGGCCTGAGCATCAGCAAGGCCATCGTCGAAGAACACGGCGGCACGCTCACCTTCGAAACCAAAGCCAACCTCGGCACCCGCTTCACCGTCGAACTCCCCCTCGCCGAATGAGGGTCAGAGTAGAATTGTTGAGCAATTGCCCTGCATTGGCCTGCGAATAAGTTCCGTCAACTGGAGATATTCCAGTGGGCTATTAACCAATAATTAGGGTCAGAGTCGAATTACTCGGCAACTTTAAAAGTTGTCAAACAATTCGACTCTGACCCTATTTATTTTTTGAGCTGTTGGCGCTACCAGAGAGACTTTTTATTTCATCAGGTTAAGTCATTTTCGAAATGCATGAAAAACCAGCCAAAATTCGCCAGGATTAAATAGGGTCAGAGTCGAATTAATGAGCAACTTTCGAATGTTGCCGATAATTCGACTCTGACCCTCATTGGAATTTCATGAAAGATATTGGCCAATAATGAGGGTCAGAGTCGATTTGTTGGGCAACGATGAAAGTTGCCGATTAATTCGACTCTGACCCTCATTGCGCTGGCGTTGCGCTGGGGAGTTAGCGGAATTCGTGGAGGGCGATGCCGGCGAAGCTTTTCCAGGCGCCGAAGGTGCGTTCGAGGGCGGGCAGCAGGCGCTCGAGGGCGGACTTGTCGGTGTGGAAGGTGGTGGCGGAGCCGTCGATCGGGCGGGCGCCGCTCTGGAGGTAGGTCGTTGCCTGCGGATGCGGGGCCGGTACTTTCAGCAGCAGCAGGATCTTGTGGCCGTCGACCTCGAACAGCAGCAGGTCGCCCGGCGCGCCCGGCGCGGTGCGCTGGTAGCGGCGCTGGGTTTCGGCGCCGATCGGGCCGGCCTCGAGCGCGATGCGCACCTGCTTGCCGTACTCGACGCCCCAGTCGAGGAACGGGGCCGCGAAACGGTAGATCTGGTCGGGATCGGTGCGATAGTCCATGACTGTCAGCCGGTCGGCGTGGCGCGCCAGTTCGCGCAGCAGCGCCGCTTTGTGGTGCCACCAGTAGGGCACCACGAAGTCGAGCGGGATCGTGCCGGTCGCGGCGCGCAGCTTCGCCGCCAGCGCCAGGTAGTGGCGGTCCTGCTCTTCGCGCGGCAGGACGTGGCTCGGCAGCAGGTAGGGTTCGACGTCGAACTGGACCGATTTCAGACGCGCTTCGGGCGCGGCCGCGGCATTGTAGGCGGCGTAGGCGGCTGCGCGCGCCACGGTCGCGGCCTGCTCTGCGGGCAGGACCATCTGCGGATCGCCTTCGACCGCACTGACCGCGATGCCGCGTTCGCCCGCGCGCCGCACGAAGGCGCCCAGCGCGTCGGCGTCCTGCACCCGGCCATCGCCCAGCGGCACGCTGATGAAGACTTCGCCGATGCGTGCGTTCATCGCCCATATCAGCAGGTCCTCGCCACGCTCGCGCCATTCGTTCGGGCTCCAGGCCCAGGTCGCGCGCGGCGCGCGCAGCGGATCGGTCATGGCGGCCGGCAGCAGCGTCAATTCGTCCAGCGTCAGCACCGCCGGTTCGCGCGGACAGACCAGCGTGAACTGGCGCCAGCTGGAGCGGTCGAGGTCTTGCGGCGGGCGCAGGTCGGCGCTGGCATTCGCGGCCCTGCGCAGTTCGCCCATGTCGAGCGCGGTGTCGCGGGCGGCGCGCTTGGCGTCGGCCACCTGCCAGCCGAAGCGGCCGGTGCTGGTGTACGTGGCGCGCAGGGCGCCGTCGGCGCGCGGCAGCAGCCACGGGCCGGTCAGCAGCACGCCCGCCGGCCGCTCGCCGGCGCTGCAGGTGACCCGCAGGCGGCCGTCTTCCAGGCTGGCCTGGACCCGTTCATCCAGGCCGAATGCGCGCACCGTCATCGCTTCGAGCAGGTTGCGCGCGAACGGCATCGGCGCCGGCGGCGCCGGCGGCGGCTGGTCGGGCACGATCGTGTGTTCGGTGATCTCGAAGGCGCTGGCGCGGCCTTTGCCCTCCACGCCCTGCAGCAAGATGGTGCGGCCCGGGTCGGCGTCGCGCGCCAGGAAGCGCATCGCCTGGATGCCGGTCGTGCCCACGCCCAGGTCGATCACGCGGCAGTTCGGCAAAGGCTTGCCCGCTTCTTCGGTGACGATGGCGCGCATGCGGGTACCGTCCGGCGCGATGAAATCCTCGCTCAGGGCGCCGGGCGAGGCAAGCGGCGTGCCGGGGCACAGCTGCAGCGTCGCGGCGTGGGAGGAAGCACAGCTCAAGACCAGGAGTAATGACAAAACGATACGTGGCATGATGCCAGTGTAATCCAGCGTAACGGTTCGGTGCGCTCAGTTCGCCGGTGGCGGCCCGGGCGGCGGCCTGGCCGCAGGCCCGGAAGGCGGCGCTGGCGGCTGCGCGGCTCCACCCGGGACATCCCGCACCGCGCCGCGCCGTTGCATCTCGCCCCAGCTGGCCTTGCGCTGGGTGGCCCAGCGCCACAGTCCCACCAGGCGCCACCAGGCGATGATCTGGCGGTAGCCGAAATTCTCCAGGATCACCACCGCGCCCAGCGCCAGCAGCTGCTTGCCGCGCGGGTAGATGTGGAACGACATCTCTTCCAGCAGCAGCCCCGAGGCCGACAGCAGGATGCCCAGCCCGATCGCGACGAACAGGAAGGCGCCGAACGCCTGCCACGAGATCAGCCCGGTGAAGAAGGCGTACACCATGAACGCATAGCCGCCCAGTTCCACCACCGGCCCGAGCCACTCGAACAGCAGCTGGAAGGGAAAGGCGATCCAGCCCGGCACCCCGCCGTTGCGCGACAGGGGCAGGCCCCAGTTGGCGTTCAGGCTCTCGCCCAGGCCGCGCTGCCAGCGGATGCGCTGGTTGCGCAGGGTTTTGTAATCCTCGGGCGCCTCGGTCCAGCACACCGGATCGGGCACGAATTCGATGCGGTACGGCTGCTTGCGCGCGCGCAGCAGGCGATGCATGCGCACCACCAGTTCCATGTCTTCGCCGATGGTGTCGGTGCGGTAGCCGCCGGCCAGCACCACGGCATCCTTGCGAAATACGCCGAACGCCCCGGAGATGATCAGCATGCCGTTCATCGACGACCAGCCGAGGCGCCCGAACAGGAAGGCGCGCAGGTACTCGACCACCTGGAACAGCGCCCAGACATTGTCCGGCAAGCCGACTTTGGTGAGGAAGCCGCCGCTCACCTGGCAGCCATTGGCGACGCGCACCGTGCCGCCGGCCGCCACCACGGTGGGGTCGCGCAGGAACGGCTCGGTGACCTTCGACAGGCTGTCGCGCTGCAGGATCGAGTCGGCGTCGACGCCGCAGAACAGCGGATAGCGCGAGGCGTTGATGCCGGCGTTGAGCGAGTCGGCCTTGCCGCCATTGACCTTGTCGATCACGCGCACGTTCGGGTAGCGCGTCGAGCGGTACACCTGGCGCACCTCCTGCGAGGGGAGCTGGCGCCGGTAGGCTTCGGGGAAGGGCAGCAGTGCGAATTCGCGCTCGAGCACCTCCAGGGTGGCATCGGTCGAACCGTCGTTGATCACGACGATCTCGAATTCGGCGTAACTCAGCTGCAGCATCGAGCGGATCGAGGCGGCGATGCTCGCTTCCTCGTTATACGCCGGCACCAGGATGCTGACCGGCGGCTCCAGGCCCGAATAGGCGCGCGGCAGTTCGGCCATGAACAGTTCCTGGCCCTTGCGCCGCAGCGTGCGCAGCGCAAACACGTTGAGCATCAGGTAGCCGCCGTTGAGCGCCAGGAAATAGCAGAACACGAACCAGGTGATGAAGTCGACCAGGAGGCTGCTGAAGGTCATGCGGTTCTCTCCTCGGCCATGACCTGCTCGAGCATGTCGCGCGCGAAGCGGTCGGTAAGCGAGTCGCGCAGCGCCGCCAGCGCGCCCGGGGCCAGGGTCGGCAGCTCCCTGAGCGCCTGCGCGGCGCGGTAGCGCACCCACCACTGCGGGTCGCCCAGCAGGGCAGTCAGGCGCGGCGCGTCGTCGCGCGTGCCGATCCGGCCCAGCGCGCGCGCGGCCTGTACCCGCACCTGCCAGTCGGCGTGGCCGAGCAGCTGCCGGACTTCTTCAATCGTGTCGGGCGTGAACACGCTGCGCAGGCCGGCAATCACGATCGGTACCGAGGCGCTGCCCAGCGCACCGGCCAGCACCGGTCCGGGCAGCGGCACGCGCAGCGCCTCGGCGATGCGCAGGGCGCGCGGCAGGCGCTCTGGCGGCAGGTAGGGCAGGATCCGGCCCAGCACCGCGGCGGTCGGCGCCGCGGCCTGCTGCAAGATCCCGGCCACGTGCGACAGCGCCCAGTCGTCGCGGTCGATGAACAGGGGCGTCAGGTAGTTGGCGGCGGCGTCCGGATCGACCCGCACCAGCGCCCACAGCGCGGTGAGCGACAGCGCGCTGTCGGGCGACCGGGCCAGCGGCAGCAGGCGGTCCCAGGCCGCGCGGTCTCCCAGGTGGCCCAGCACCAGCGTCGCCAGCAGCACTTCGTCGCGCGGCGCGCGCGCCAGCATGCGCCGCGCCACCTCGTCGAGGCCAAGCTGGCGCGCCATCGCATTGAGCGCCAGCGTGGCGTCGCCGCGCAGCGAGCCTTGCAGGTGCACCCACAGGCGCAGGAAATGGATGCGTTCGCGCGCCGCCAGCGCCGGCAGCGGCGGCGCCTCGCCGACGATCACGGCATTCAACAAGGGGCGCCAGCGCGCCAGCACCGCCGCCTCGCGGCGCTGGTGGCGGCGCAGGTCGGTGCGCAGCAGGATGATCTGGAGGGCGAGGAGCAGCGTGACGGCGAGCGCAATGACGCCGGTCCACACCGCGATGGTGACGAAGGTATCGGGAGACTGGGTCAGCACGCCGGGTCCCGTGCCATCGCTAGGGCCCGGTCTTGAGCAGGCGCCGCACCCGCGCCAGCAGTTCGTTCGGCTGGAACGGCTTGGTGACGAAGTCGTTGGCGCCGGCGTCGAGTGCGCGCACGGTGTCGCGTTCGGTGTTCTTGGCGGTCAGCATCAGGATGGGAACGTCTTCCCAGCCGGCGCGCGCACGCGCCAGGCCGACCAGCTCGAAGCCGTCCATATACGGCAGCATCACGTCGAGCAGGATCAGGTCAGGGGCGTCGCTGGCGGCGATGTGCTCGCTGGCGGCGCGGCCGTCGGCCAGGTGCGTGACGCGGTAGCCCTGACGCTCGAGCATGAAGCGCAGGACCTGGGCGATGTGGTCGTCGTCCTCGACGACCAGCACCATGGGCGTGGAGGCATGTTCGGTCAGCATGATCTTTTAGGAAATGAATGCTGAATTATACCGAGCCGGCCGCACAATAACGCCGCGTCAGACCAGGTGTTGCTAAGCAGCATCACTGTGCGTTCACCGGCCGCGCAGCGGATCGAGCAGGGCGCGCAAGTCGTTATGGTCGAGTTCATACATCAGCGCCAGCAGTTGGCCCAGTTCGCCTCGCGGGAAACCCACGCGCGCGAACCAGCCGAGATAGTGGCCGGGCAGGTCGGCGATCTTGCGGCCCTTGTACTTCCCGTAGGGCATGTCGCGGACCAGGAGCAGTTGCAGGTGTTCGGTATGCATCGTGCGCCACTTTAGCAAACATCGCCGAACGGGTAGCATTTCACCCATTGGAAGGAGGGATATCATGCCGACAGAATTCGACCTCGAACGCTTCGTGCACGCGCAGGAGCCGGTGTACGACCGTGCCGTCGCCGAGCTGCGCGCCGGCCACAAGCGCAGCCACTGGATGTGGTTCATCTTCCCGCAGATCGCCGGGCTGGGCAGCAGCGAGATGGCGCGGCGCTATGCGCTCGCGTCCGGCGACGAAGCCGCGGCCTACCTGGCCCATCCGCTGCTGGGACGGCGCCTGCGCGAATGCGCCGCCATCGTGACCGCGCTCGACACCGATTCGGCCGAAGCCGTGTTCGGCCATCCGGACCACCTCAAGCTGCACTCGTCGATGACGCTGTTCGCCGACGTGGCGCCGGACGAGGCGATCTTCCAGGCCTGCATCGACAAGTATTTCGACGGCGAACCCGATCCGCAGACGCTGGCGCGGCTCTGAAGCGCGCTGGTCAGGCGTCGCTGAACTGCGCCATCAGTTCGTCCGGGCGCCCGAGCTCGGCCACGTGCAGGATCACCACATTCGACAGCTGCAGCGCCGGATGGCTGGCGCGGTGGCGCGCGAACCAGAACACTTCGTCCAGGTCGTCGTCTTCATGCGAGGTGGTCAGCACGGCCTGCTCGGGCGCGACGTCGTCGTAGTCGACCGCTTCGAGCGCGGCATCCTCGACCGCTTCGCGCCAGCTCGGGCATTCCTTGCCCCAGGCCAGCATGAAGCGGCAGCCCGAGGTGGCCAGCCAGCGCGCCACGTCCCAGCGCCACATCTCGTCGCTGTCGTCGTCGATCACGACGATCGCCATGAACGGTTGCAGGTGGGCCAGGTCGGGCAGGTGAGCGTGCGGTCTGAGCTGGATGTAGTGTGCTTTGGTGGTGTACATGATGTTATCGAAGAAATGAGGCCGGCATTATCGCCGCCCGGCGGCCGGCCTGGAAGCTTGCGAGCCGGCCACGCTGGAGTCGTCCGGACCGGGCGCGACCAGCATGGCGCGCAGGCGCGCGTGCTGGCGCTCGAGGCTGGCCATCTCGGTCTCGATCGCGGCTAGCAGCTTGTGCCGGGCGGGTTCCGCTTCAGGGCAGATCGGGGCGCCTTCGACAGCAAGCATGCAGTTCGGGAAGTCACGGATCTCGGCCAGGCTGAAACCGGCCGCGATCAGGCGCTGTATCTGCCGTACCCTGGTCACGGCGGCGCCCGGGAACACGCGATAGCCGTTGGCCGCGCGGCGCGAATCGAGCAGGCCCTGGGCATCGTAATGGCGCAGCGCGCGCACGCTGGCGCCACTCAGGCGCGCCAGCGCGCCGATGGCCAGCGCGTCGTCGACGGGATGATATTCCACTTGACCCTCACATTAGTGTCAGGCTTGAGAATAGCATTTTCCCGACCCTGGAGCACATCATGACACCCATCCTTTCCGGCGCCGCTGCGCGCTGTTTCAAGGCCTTGCTGCTGGCCGCGCTGCTCGCCATCGCTTGTTCCGGCCCGCACGCGCAGACGCGCGACAGCGTCGTGACGGCGCCGGACGGCGTGACCCTGGCGGTGCAGGAATCCGGCAACCCGGACGGCCCGCCGATCGTGTTCATCCACGGCCTGCTCGGCAGCCACCTGAACTGGGACGCGCAGCGCGCCAGTGCGGTACTGCAGTCCTATCGCCTGATCAGCTACGATCTGCGCGGCCATGGATTGTCCGGCAAGCCACGCGATGCGGCGGCCTACACCGAAGGCCGGCGCTGGGCCGGCGACCTGGCCGCGGTCATCGCGGCGACAGGCGCACGCAAGCCGGTGCTGGTCGGCTGGTCCCTCGGCGCGGTCGTGATTTCCAATTATCTGGCCCTGCACGGCGACGGCGCCATCGGCGGCGCGGTGTATGCCAATGGCGTGATCGAATTGGGCAATCCGCAGCAGATCCCGGCGCATCCGGCTGTCTACCGCGACCTGAATGCGGCGGCGTTGGGCACGCGCCTGGATGCGCAGCGCTCTTTCCTGGCGCTGTGTTTCAACACCCCGCCGGCGCGGGACGTGTTCGAACGGCTGCTGGGCGCCGCCGCGATGGCCTCCTGGGACATGCAGGCTGCGGTGCAGTCGATGAATGTCGATCTGGGCGGGCTGGCGCAGGCGGGCAAACCGGTGCTGCTGCTGTACGGTGCGCGCGACGCGCTGGTCAATCCCGGCGCCGCGATGGCGCGGGCGCGTCAGATCAATCCACGTGCGGTGGCGCGCGTGTACGCGGATGCCGGCCATGCGCCGTTCGCCGAGGAGCCCGAGCGCTTCGCACGCGACCTGGCGCGCTTTGTCGACGAGGCGAACAAGGTGTCCGGGCGCTGAACGCTCAGTGGCGCCGCATCGCCAGCAACCCGTACAGCCGGTCGGTATCGATCGGCTTGACCAGGTGATGGTCGAACCCGGCCGCGTGGATCTGGGCGCGGTCGCTTTCCTGGCCATAGCCGGTCACCGCGATCAGCAGCGCGCCGGCGGTCTCGGGCCGCGCGCGCAGGCGGCGCGCCAGTTCCAGGCCGTCGATGCCGGGCAGGCCGATGTCGAGCAGGCATACCTGCGGCGGCGCGCTGCGTGCACGTTCCAGCGCCTGCAGCGGGTCGTGCTCGACCCACACCGCATGGCCAGCCGCCTCGAGCAGCATGCTCAGGGTGACCGCGGCGTCGACATTGTCGTCGACCACCATCACGTCCAGGGCGCTGGCCTGCTGCGGCGCGTCGGCGGCCAGGATGGCGGCGGCCGCAGCAGCAGCCGCGGCCTGCGGCGCCAGCATGGGCAGGCAGACCGAGAAGCGGCTGCCCCGGCCCAGGCCCGGGCTTTCGCAGGACACGGCGCCGCCATGCAGCTCGACCAGGCTCCTGACCAGCGCCAGGCCCAGTCCGAGGCCGCCCGAAGCGCGGTCGGACGTGCGCTCGGCCTGGGCGAACAATTCGAAGGCGCGCCCCACCAGGTCGGGCGCCATGCCGATGCCGTTGTCGTCGATATCGATGCACAGCCGGCCGTCGCGCACCGCAGCGCCGAGCGCCAGGCGGCCGCCTTCGGGCGTGTACTTGGCGGCGTTGTTGAGCAGGTTGGCGACCACCTGCACCAGGCGCTTGCGGTCGCCCTCGACCATGGCGCCGGGCGGCGCCAGGCGCAGCGCCAGGTCGTGGCGGCGCGCCTCGATCAGCGGCGTGACCTGTTCCACCGCTTCCTGCAGTACGCCGTCGACCGCCAGCGGTGCGCATTCGAGTTCGACCAGGCCGCGCGTGACGCGCGACACGTCCAGCAAATCGTCGATCAGTTCGGTCATGTGGCCGACCTGGCGGCTGATGATCTGGCTGGTCCGGCGCACCATCGCTTCGTCCAGTTTCATGCGCTGCAGCAGCTCGGCGGCGGCGCCGACCGGCGCCAGCGGGTTGCGCAGTTCGTGCGCCAGCATGGCCAGGAATTCGTCCTTGCGGCGGTCGGTTTCGCGCAGCTTTTCGTCGGCCGCCTTGCGCTCGCTGATGTCGCTGGCCGCGCCGATCCATTCATAGATATTGCCTTGCGCATCGAACATCGGGACCGCGCGCGACAGCGTCCAGCCGATCGTGCCGTCGGCGCGCACCACCCGGTGCTCGAGTTCGAAGATCGTGCTGTCGCGCAGCGCCCGTGCGACCTGCTCGTGCACGCGCGGCTGGTCTTCGACCGGGATGTACTCGTCGAGCCAGAAGCTGCTGGGATCGGCGGTATCCTTGAGGAAGCCGCGGCCTTCCAGGCTGCGCATCTGCGACCAGTCGGGATTCATCCGGTAGATCACTTCGGCGGTGGCGTGGGTCAGGGCGCGGAAGCGCTTTTCGCTTTCGCGTACCGCCGCTTCGGAGCGCACCTGCTGGGTGACATCGTTATTGCTGTGCGAGATGCAGACGATGGCGCCGTCCGGCCCGAACACCGGGGTGCTGACCGCGGTCCAGAAGCGCTCTTCGAAGACCGTTTCGCCATTGGGCAGCAGTACCGGGATCGGATAGCGCACCGCGGGCAGCCGGTGCGGCCGGCCGGTGGCCAGCACCTCGGCCAGCGAGGCGCGCAGGTTGGCTTCGCCGGTATCGGCCGGGTCGTTCGGGTTGGCGGGAAAGGCGGTGAACAGGCTGACCCCGACCAGTTCGGCGCGCGTGCGCGCCGACGCCGCCAGGAAGGCGTCGTTGACGGCCAGGATGATGGCCTCGGGCGTTGGCGACAACAGGTAATGTCCGAACGGTGAGCTGTTGAACACCGATTCGAACAGGTCGGGAGAAAGCATGGCAAACGCGTTACGTTGGCGATGCGGCATTATAGTGCAGAACCGGCGATGCCAATTAGACAATCGGACTGGCGGCGCCGCCGCGTGGGTCCCCGCGCCGCCAGCCTCGGCGCGTCTGTTAATAAAAGTAAAAAGTAACTGACTTTCGACATTTCGCGCTACCATATGTTTCTGTGGGTAAATGTCGAGGCAAGGATGGCGAGGAAAGGCAAGCGCAATCGCAAGGGCGGATTGCAAGAACTGATCGAGATGCCATGGCGCGTGAGCGTCATGCTGGCGGTCGTTTTTTTCGTCTGCCTGCGCTGGATCGTTCCGGCCCTGATACCGGCCAGCACACTGTTCGGCGTGCTGCGGCCGATACTCGAAACGCTGTCCTGGATCGTCCTGTGCGGCTTTGGCGCCGCCGCCGCGCTGGCGGCGCTGCACGCGCGGGTCGAGGCGGCGCGACAGGTGCGCCATGCCGAAGCCGCACAGGCGCAGCACGCGCGCCAGGCCGCCCTGGACGCGATGATGCCGCGTCCCGCGGCCTGGTCGCTCGAGGCGCTGCGCCAGCTCGAATGGAAACGCATCGAACTCCTGTGCGCGCGCTACTACGAAGCGGCCGGCTTTCGCACCGAGACGCAGGCCACCGGCCCGGATGGCGGCATCGACGTCAAGCTGTACAAGAACGACCCGATCCATCCGATCGCGATCGTCCAGTGCAAGGCCTGGAACACGCGTCCGGTAGGCGTCAAGGAAGTGCGCGAGCTGCTCGGCGTGATGGCCCATGTCAAGGTGGCCCGCGGCATAGTCGTCAGCACCGGCGGCTACAGCCAGGACGCGCTGGCGTTCGGCGCCGCCAATCCGATCCAGCTGCTCGACGGCCAGGCCCTGGTCGACAAGCTGCTGCAACTGGCGCCGGCGCAGCAGGCGGCGCTGCTGGCGTCGTCGTTCGAAGGTGACTACCGCACCCCGACCTGCCCATCCTGCGGCGTCAAGCTGCGCGAACGCAGCGGCAAGCGCGCATCCTTCTGGGGCTGCAAGAACTACCCGCGCTGCAAGACCCTGATTCCCGTTGCGCGCGAGTCCGCCCAGCCGCAGGCTGCCGCGGCGTGAGATTCAGTGCTTGCTTCAGCGCTTGCTTCAGCGCTTGCCGCGGGTCGCCAGATACAGCGCCGCGCACAGCGCGAACAGGTTCACTCCGAGCGCGAACGGGCGCTGCGACGCGCCCACGTCGACGCTCGCCTGGGCCCCCAGGACGTGCCAGTGGAAATCCCATGCCAGGGGCGCGAAGGTCATGGACAGCTTGAGCTGCACGCCGCTGAACAGCGACCATGCACACCATGGCGTGGACAGCACGGGAATCTGGATCAGCCAGAAATTGCGGTTGCCGCGCGCCGCCGCCGCATGGCCCTCGAGCATGCGGATGCCGCACCATACGCCCCAGCCGAAGAACGCGACGCTCACGCCCAGCGCGATCTGCTGCGCCAGGCCGAGGTGAGGGAAGCGCATGACCTGTCCGAATACCGCGCCCAGTCCGATCGCACCACCCGCCAGGGCCCAGAATCCGAAAAACCGCCGCAGCCACACATTCATGTTGTTATCCTTCGAGTGCACATGGCGGAAATCCTCACACAAACGATCAGTTATTGCAACTGGGAAATATTTGGGCGAGCCGAACCGCGTGCAACCTGGGCGGTTGCGTATAATCGGCGCCAGTCCGTCTTTTCACTATCAGAAAACAACAATTCATGGCCTCATCTTCCGACAACATCAGCATGGCGGTGTTCTGCGACTTCGAAAACGTCGCACTTGGCGTACGCGACGCCAACTACGAGAAATTCGACATCCGCCCCGTGCTCGAGCGCCTGCTGCTCAAGGGCAGCATCGTGGTCAAGAAGTCGTATTGCGACTGGGACCGCTACAAGGCGTTCAAGGCGCCGATGCACGAAGCGAACTTCGAGCTGATCGAGATCCCGCACGTGCGCCAGTCGGGCAAGAATTCGGCCGACATCCGCCTGGTGGTCGACGCCCTCGACCTGTGCTACACCAAGTCGCACGTCAACACCTTCGTCATCATCAGCGGCGATTCGGATTTCTCGCCGCTGGTGTCCAAGCTGCGCGAGAACGCCAAGCAGGTGATCGGGGTGGGCGTGAAGCAGTCGACCTCGGACCTGCTGGTGGCGAACTGCGACGAGTTCATCTTCTACGATGACCTGGTGCGCGAAAAGAACCGCGCCGCCGCCAAGCGCAAGGAAGAACAGGAAGCGCGCAAGGCCCAGCCGTCCGGCCGCCGCTCCAGCCCTGGCGCCAGCGACGACAAGCGCAAGGAAGAACTCGAGGCGCGCAAGGTGCAGGCGCTCGAGATGGTGGTCGAGACCTTCGACGCGCTCGTGTCCGAACGCGGCGACACCGGCAAGATCTGGGCCTCGCTGCTGAAGGACACGCTCAAGCGCCGCCGTCCGGACTTCTCCGAGACCTATTACGGCTTCCGCACCTTCGGCAACCTGCTCGAGGAAGCGCAGGCGCGCGGCCTGTTCGAATTCGGCCGCGACGAGAAATCCGGCAAGTACGTGTACCGCAGCGAGAACGCATCGGCGCCGATCCTCGACAGCGGTGCGCTGGAACTGGCGCCGCAGGACGTGGTGCAGGACATGATGGACGCCGCCGCGCCGGCCGAGCCGGCCGTGGAAGAGCCGGTCAAGGCGGACAGCCGCCGTGGCCGTGGCCGCGGTGGGCGCAAGGGTGGCGGCCGCGGTGACGCCGGCGCCATCCCGGCGCTGCTGGAGCCGGTGCCGCAAGAACCCGAGGTGAGCGGGGACGCGGATGCGTTCGCACAGCCGGCCTCGCAGCCGACCCTGGTCGTGGCCGAGCCGGAAGCTCAGCCAGAAGCGCCGGCGGAGGCTCAGCCAGAAGCCGTCGCCGCCGACGAAGCGCCGGCGCCGGCGCCGGTCAAGGAACGCCGCCGCGCACCGCGCAAGCCGGCGGCGAAGAAGGTGGCGGCCGGGACGGTCGAAGCGCCTGCCGCGCCGCTCGTCGAGCAGATCGAACTGCCGGTCGTCGAAGCGGCGCTGCAGGAAGCGCCGGCGGCCGATGTGGATGCCGATGCCGATGGCGAAGCCAAGCCGGCCCGCAAGAAGTCGTCCCGTCCGGCCCACAAGGCGCCGGCGCGCAAGGCGGCACCGCGTGCACGCCGTCCGGCCAAGAAGGCCGGCGCCGACGAGTAAGCGTCACGGGGGAGGGCGGCGCGTGCGCCGTCCGTTCGATGCGCCTGCAATAATGAAAAGCCGGTCCGGTCATCCGCGGGCCGGCTTTTTCCATCTCCAGGGAGTCGCCATGCGCGTATTCGCAGGTCTGCTGCTGTGGTCTGTTTTCAGCGCCGAGGTGCTGGCCGATTCGCCGGCCGAGGCGCCCGTGCCTGCCGCCGCGCCGCCCGCCGCGCTGTCGGCCACCCACCCGATCCTGGGCATCTGGCGCCTCGCCGTGCCGGAGACATCCTGCCTCGAAACCTACCGCTTCCGCGCCGACGGCACCACGCTCGTCACCAGCGCCGCCGAGCGCTCCGAAAGCGCCTTCACGATCCCCAACGACGCCGACTCGGACGGCTTCTACCGCCTGGAAGACCGGGTCACGAAGGACAACGGCCAGCCCGACTGCTCGGGCAACGTCATGCAGCCGGGGGCGAGTGCCACCCGCTTCATCCGCTTCCATCCGTCCGGCAAGATGTTCCTGATGTGCGCCGAGGCCGCGATGGATGCCTGCATCGGGCCGTTCCAGCGGGTGCGCGGCGAAGAGATCTAGGAACCGGCCGGGACCGCTTCCGGATACCCGCCCTTGGGCCAGCGGCCGGCAAGCGTGTATATTGCTGGGCGAATCGACCATCCTGCGCAATCTTCATGTCTCCGCTTCTTCTTTTCTGCATCCTGATCGGCTATTTCGCCCTGCTGCTGGGCGTGGCCTGGGCCACCTCCCGGGGCGCCAACAACGACAGCTTCTTCATCGGTAACAAGAGCAGCAACTGGATGCTGGTGGCGTTCGGCATGGTCGGCACCACCCTGTCCGGCGTGACGTTCGTGAGCGTGCCCGGCGCGGTCGGCGCCGACGGTTTCGGCTACGCCCAGATCCTGATCGGCTACGTGATCGGCTACCTGGCCGTGACCTGGCTGCTGCTGCCGCTGTACTACCGGCTGCAACTGACCTCGATCTACCATTACCTCGACGTGCGCCTGGGCCGGCGCGCCTACCAGAGCGGCGCGGGCTTTTTCATTATTTCGCGCTTGCTCGGCGCCACCGCGCGCCTCTACCTGGTAGTGAATATCCTGCAGGCGATCATCCTCGACAGCCTGGGCGTGCCGTTCTGGCTCAGCACCCTGGTCGTCCTCGGCATGATCCTGCTCTACACCTACCAGGGCGGCGTCAAGACCATCGTCTGGACCGACACGCTGCAGACCACCTGCATGCTGTTCGGCCTGTTCGCCTGCGTGTGGTTCCTGCTCGGCGAGCTGGACCTGTCGGTGGCGGCGAGCCTGGACCAGATGCGTTCGCAGGGCCTGGCGCGCGTGTTCGACCTGGACATCGACAGCCCCGGCTTCTTCGTCAAGCAGATCGTGGCCGGCGCCCTGATCACCATCACCATGACCGGCATGGACCAGGAGATGATGCAAAAGACCATTTCGGTCAAGAAGCTGGAGGACTCGCAAAAGAACCTCCTGACCCTGACGGCGGTACTGGTGGTGGTGCTGCTGTCGTTCCTGTTCCTGGGCGGACTGCTGTACCTGTATGCGCCGCTGGTCGGCGTGAGCGCCACCGGCGACAGGATCTTCCCGGCGGTGGTGATGGGCCACCTGCCGGCGGCGGTGCAGATCATCTTCCTGATCGCGCTGATCTCGGCCCTGTTCCCCAGCGCCGACGGCGCCATCACGGCGCTGACCTCGTCGTTCTGCATCGACCTGCTCGGCATCAAGCGGCGCGCCGACCTGACCCAGGCCCAGGCCGAGGGCCTGCGCCGCCGCGTGCACCTTGGCTTCGCCTTCCTGTTCCTGCTGCTGGTGATGGGGTTCAAGGCGGCCGACAACCCGAGCATGATCGGGGTGATCCTCAAGCTGGCCGCCTACACCTATGGCCCGCTACTGGGGCTGTTCGCCTTCGGCATGATGACCGGGCGCATGCCGATCGACCGACTGGTGCCGCTGGTGACGGTTGGCGCGCCGCTGCTGTGTGCGATCCTTGAGTACAATCAGGCATATCTGCTCGGCCACTACAGGCTCGGGCTCGAATTACTCATGATTAACGGCATACTGGTGTTTGCCGGCCTGTATGCGATCTCGCGGCGCTGCGCCGGCGATGTCCGGCCCGCCCTGTGAACGCAGCCGTCTCAATTTAAACCACCTGGACTGGAGTACCGATGGCCTTCAAGCCTTTGAGTTTCGTGAAACGCGGGATCGTCATGCTGTGGACCGCGCTCGACGTGACCCGCCGCACCTTCTTCAACCTGCTGTTCCTCTTGCTGGCGATCATCGTCATCGCGATGTTCTTCGGCGGCGGCGTCAAGCCGATCGCCGACAAGACGGCGCTGGTGCTCGAGATCAAGGGCGACCTGGTCGAACAGTACGAGACCACGCTGCGCGACACGGTGCTCGACAACGTCGGCGGCGCTAGCCAACGCACGGTGCGCCTGCGCGACGTGCTGGTGGTGCTCGATACCGCCGCGCGCGATCCCAACATCTCGAGCGTGGTGCTGCTGCTCGACGAGATGAACGGCGGCGGCCTGGCCATGCTGCGCGAATTCGGCGCCGCCATCGATAGGGTAAAAGCATCAGGCAAGCCCGTGGTGGCCTGGAGCGGCTCGTACGACCAGAAGCGCTACCTGGTCGCCTCGCATGCCAGCGAAGTGTATGTCCACCCGATGGGCATGGTGCTGATCGAAGGCTTCGGCGGGCGCCGCAACTACTACCGCGACGCGCTCGACAAGGTCGGCGTGACGGTCAACCTGATCAAGGTCGGTACCTACAAGAGCTTCGCCGAGCCGTACATCGCGAACGGCCCGTCGGACGCCGCGCGCGAAGCCGACGCCTACCTGTACAACGCGCTGTGGTCGGGCTACACCGGCCTGGTCGAGAAGAACCGCAAGCTCCCGGCCGGCGCGGTGGCCAGCATGATCGAGACGCTGCCGCAGCGCCTCGACGCCGTCGGCGGCAACGCCGCGAAAGTGGCGCTGGACGCGAAACTGGTCGACGGCCTCAAGACCCGCGACGAACTGCGCGCGCTGATGGTCAAGCGCGGCGTGTACGAAGAAAACATCAAGTCGTTCCGCCAGGTCGGCTTCTTCGACTACCTGCAGCGCCACCCGCAAAAGCAGTTCGGCGACGCCGTCGGCGTGATCGTGGCGGCCGGCAGCATCACCGAAGGTGCGGGCGGTCCGGGCGTGGTCGGTGGCCGCAGCACCGCCGACCTGGTGCGCCAGGCGCGCGAGGACGACAACATCAAGGCGGTCGTGCTGCGCGTCGATTCGCCGGGCGGCAGCGCCTACGGGTCCGAACTGATCCGGCGCGAGCTCGAGCTGACGCGCGCCGCCGGCAAGCCGGTGGTGGTGTCGATGGGCAGCGTGGCCGCGTCGGGCGGCTACTGGATCTCGATGGCGGCCGACGAAGTGATCGCCGACCCGGCCACCGTCACCGGTTCGATCGGCGTGTTCGCCATCCTGCCGACCGCCGACAAGGTGGCCGACAAGCTGGGCATCCGCACCGATGGCGTGACCACCACCTGGCTGGCCGACGCCTACAATCCGCTGCGCCCGCTCGATCCGCGCTTCGGGCAGCTGGTCCAGTCGAGCATCAACAATGTGTACGGCGAATTCACCACCCTGGCCGCCAAGGCGCGCAAGACCACGCCGGCGAAAATCGACGAAGTGGGCCAGGGCCGGGTCTGGACCGGCGCCCAGGCCAAGGAACGCGGCCTGGTCGACCGCCTGGGTGGCTACAACGACGCGCTGGCCTCGGCAGCCGGACGCGCCAAGCTGGCCAAGGATTACCGCGTGGTGTACGTCGAGCGTCCAGTCACGCGCATCGAGCGCTTCCTGCAGATGGCCGGCGCGTCGGCGGCCCAGGCCATGACCATCCAGGTCAAGCTGGGGCTGATCGACGCAGCGATTCCGGCGGGCCCGGTGAGCCAGGTGGCGGCCGACATGGCCTTCCTGTCGGACCTGACCCGCGAGCGCAAACCATTTGCCGCGGTGACCCACTGCATGTGCGGCGAATGGTAGGGTGTTAACGATTGTAGCGACTTTGTAACGGATTCATACAGTGTCAAGACGGGCGCGGAAGCAATTCCGCGCCCGTTTTTCGTCTACCTCGGCCATCTGGCGGCGAACTGTGTAAATCGACGTTAAGCAGTGCTGCCGACGCCGGTTTGCCGCGCAGCGGAGTGTACGTTACGAAACATATTGAAAGAAACGACCATGCTAAAGTCAGCCTGACCGTATTGCATACACAATTTGCATCCAATAGATTGCGCGCACTGCATCGATACCGAACGTACAAGGACTAGCATGGACCAGCATTCCCCGACCAATCCTCCCGGAACCCGCCCGGCGCGTACCCGGCGCACCCGTCTCGTCGGCGGCATCATCGCCGTCCTGTCGATGGTGGCCCTGGGCTACCTGGCCTGGTGGCTGACGCACCAGCCGGCCGGTGGCCCGGGCGGGGCGGCCGGACCGGGCGTGGCGGCGGGTGGCCCGGGCGGTCCCGGCGGCGGGCGCGGTCCCGGCGGCCCTGGCCGCGGCGGCCCGGCCACCACGGTCGGCGTGGCCACGGCCGAACTGGCGGACATCCCGGTCAGCCTCGATGCGCTGGGCACCGTGGTCCCGGCCGCCACCGTCACCGTGCGTCCGCAGGTGTCCGGCGTGGTCCAGAAGATCCACTTTACCGAAGGCCAGCTGGTGAAAGCCGGCCAGGTGCTGGCGACGATCGACCCGCGCCCGTTCGAGATGGCGCTGCTGCAGGCGCGCGGCCAGTCCCAGCGTGACCAAGCCCAGCTTGAAAGCGCGCGCCAGATGCTGTCGCGCTACCAGACGCTGCTCGCCCAGGATTCGATCGCGCGTCAGGAAGTCGACACCCAGGCGGCGCTGGTCAAGCAGCTCGAAGGCACGGTGCTGACCAACAAGGCGGCCCAGGGCACGGCCCAGCTGAACCTCGATTACGCCACCGTGCGCGCGCCGATCGGCGGGCGGGTCGGCCTGCGCACGGTCGACGTGGGCAACCTGGTCGGCAGCGGCGACGCGGCCGGCGTGGCGGTGATCACCCAGCTGGCGCCGATCGACGTCGAATTCGCGGTCCCGCAGGACAACCTGCCGCTGCTGCAGCAGCGCATCGCCCAGAACGCCAGGCTGGCCGCCACCGCGCTGGACCGCACCCGCAGCGCCGCGCTGGCCGACGGCAGCTTCATCGCACTGGACAACCTGGTCGACACCCAGACCGGCACCGTGCGCGCCAAGGCGCGCTTCGCCAACCTTGATGGCAAGCTGTTCCCCAGCCAGTTCGTCAACCTGCGCCTGACCGTCAACACCATCGACGATGCGGTGGTGGTGCCGGTGACGGCGATGCGCCACGGCGCCAACGGCGACTTCGTGTACGTGCTCAATGCCCAGGAAAAGACGGTCTCGCTGCGCAATGTGAAGCGCGGCGTGGCCGGGGTCGACAAGGTGCAGGTGGTCGAAGGGCTGAAGGCGGGCGAGCAGGTGATCACCGAAGGCGCGGATCGTTTGCGCGACGGCGCCAGCGTGGTGCTGCCGGGTGCGCGTCCGGACGGTGCGCGCGGGCAGGGGCAGGGTGGCCGTCAGGGCCAGGGTCGCCCGGCGCAGGGGGCGCGGCAATGATGGTGCTTCAACGCTGTGCCGAGGTGCGTTGGACGCGTGGACGGGGAACCCGTCCACCCCACGGTCATCGCCTCACCGTAGGGTGGACGGCTGTGCCGTCCACGCGGCCAGCCAGCCGTGATGCAGCCGCGCCGGCAGGGTGCCTCGCATGAGCCCCTCCGCCCCGTTCATCCAGCGCCCGGTCGCCACCGCGCTGCTGATGCTGGCCATCGTCCTGTCGGGCCTGGTCGGCTACCGCTTCCTGCCCTTGTCCGCGCTGCCGCAGGTCGACTTCCCGACCATCCAGGTGCAGACCCTGTACCCCGGCGCCAGCCCCGAAGTGATGGCGCGTACCGTCACCGCGCCGCTGGAACGCCAGTTCGGCCAGATGGCCGGCCTGACCCGCATGAGTTCGACCAGCGCCGCCGGCGTGTCGATCGTCACGCTGCAGTTCGGCCTGGGCCAGACGCTCGACGTGGCCGAGCAGGAAGTGCAGGCCGCGATCAATGCCGGCGGCTCGCTGCTGCCGACCGATTTGCCGGCGCCGCCGGTGTACGCCAAGGTCAACCCGGCCGACGCGCCGGTACTGACGCTGGCCATCACGTCCGACACGCTGCCGCTGACCGAGGTCCAGAACCTGGTCAACACGCGCCTGGCCCTCAAGATCAGCCAGGTCTCGGGCGTGGGCCAGGTCTCGCTGTCGGGCGGCCAGCGCCCGGCGGTGCGGATCCAGGCCGATACCGAGGCGCTCGCCTCGTATGGCCTGGGCCTGGACACGCTGCGCACCGCGATCACCGCGGCCAACGCCAACAGCGCCAAGGGCAGCTTCGACGGCCCCTCGCGTTCCTACGCTATCAATGCCAACGACCAGCTGGTCACGGTGCCCGATTACCAGAACCTGATCGTCGCCTACCGCAACGGCGCGCCCGTGAAACTGACGGAGGTGGCGCGCGTGGTCGACAGCGCCGAGAACGTGCGCCTGGGCGCCTGGGCCAACCTCAAGCCGGCCATCATCCTCAATGTGCAGCGCCAGCCGGGCGCTAACGTGATCGCCACCGTCGACGCCATCAAGGCGCGCCTGCCCGAACTGCAGGCCGGCCTGCCTACCGCGCTCGAACTGAATGTGCTGAGCGACCGCACCGCGGGCATTCGCGCCTCGGTCAAGCACGTGCAGATCGAACTGCTGCTGGCCGTGGTGCTGGTGGTGCTGGTGATCTTTGCCTTCCTGCACAGCCTGCGCGCGACCGTGATCGCCAGCCTGGCGGTGCCGATCTCGCTGATCGGCAGCTTCGGTGCCATGTACCTGCTCGGCTACAGCCTGAACAACCTGTCATTGATGGCGCTGACGATCGCCACCGGCTTCGTGGTCGACGATGCGATCGTCATGATCGAGAACATCGCGCGCTATATCGAAGAAGGCGAAGAGCCGATGGCGGCAGCGCTCAAGGGGGCGAAGCAGATCGGCTTCACCATCATCTCGCTGACGGTGTCGCTGATCGCCGTGCTGATTCCCCTGCTGTTCATGGGCGACGTGGTGGGCCGGCTGTTCCGCGAGTTCGCGGTGACGCTGTCGATCACGATCCTGATTTCCGCGGTGGTGTCGCTGACCCTGGTGCCGATGATGGCGGCGCGCTGGCTGCGCAGCAGCGAGCACGAGAAGCCGAGCCGCTTCGCCGTCAGGTTCCAGGCCTTCTTCGATCGCGTGATCGAGAAATACGACGTGATGCTGGGCTGGGTGCTGGCGCGCCAGGGCCTGACGCTGCTGGTGGCGCTCGGTACGCTGGTCCTGACCGCGCTGCTCTGGACCATCATCCCGAAAGGCCTGTTCCCGACCCAGGACACCGGCCAGTTGCAGGCGCGGGTGCAGGCGCGCCAGTCGATCTCGTATGCCGACATGGCCAGGCTGCAGCAGGAAGCGGCGCGCGCGATCATGGAAGACCCGCAGGTCGCCTCGCTCAGTTCCTACGTCGGCGTCGACGCGGCCAACAACACGATGCTGCACACCGGGACCATGCTGATCAACCTGAAGGCGGATCGCGACAACCAGGAAGAGACCATGGCGCGCCTGCGTGCACGCGTGGCCACCGTGCCGGGCCTGAGCCTGTTCCTGCAGCCGACCCAGGACCTGACGATCGATGCCGAGGGTGGCCCGACCCAGTACCGCCTGTCGATCGAGGGCGCCGACAGCGCGCTCGTCAACGGGTGGGCGGCCAGGCTGACGCAAAAGATCGCCACGCTGCCCGAAGTGCGCAACGCCATCACCGATGGCGGCGCCACTGGCGCGGCGGCGTTTGTCGACATCGACCGCGATACGGCCTCGCGCCTGTCGATCACGGCTGCCTCGATCGACGACGCCCTGTACAGCGCCTACGGCCAGCGCATCGTGTCGACCATCTTCACCGAGACCAACCAGTACCGCGTGATCCTGGAAGCGCAGCAGGACGAGAAGATGTCGCTCGACGCCGTCGGGCGCCTGCAGCTGCGCACCGGTTCCGGCCAGTCGACGCCGCTGTCGTCGATCGCCACCATCAGCGAGCGCCAGGCGCCGCTGCAGGTGACCCACGTGGCCCAGTATCCGGCCACCACGGTCGGCTTCGACACCGCGCCCGGCGTCTCGCTGGGCCAGGCGGTCAGCGCCATCCGCAGCGCCGCCGAGGAGATCGGGATGCCGGCCTCGGTCAGCATGACGTTCCTGGGCGCGTCCGGCGCGTACGAGGCGTCGCTGTCGAACCAGCTGGGGCTGATCCTGGCGGCGATCGTGTGCGTCTACATCGTGCTGGGCGTGCTGTATGAAAGCTATATTCATCCGCTGACCATCCTGTCGACGCTGCCGTCGGCCGGCGTTGGCGCGCTGCTGGCGCTGTGGGTCAGCGGCCAGGGACTGGGCGTGATCGGCATCATCGGCATCATCCTCCTGATCGGCATCGTCAAGAAGAATGCGATCATGATGATCGACTTCGCGATCGAGGCCGAGCGCGACCAGGGCAAGTCGCCGCTGGACGCGATCCGCCAGGCGGCGCTGCTGCGTTTCCGCCCGATCCTGATGACGACGCTGGCGGCGCTGTTCGCGGCGGTGCCGCTGATGCTGGGCACGGGCGAGGGCGCCGAACTGCGCCGCCCGCTGGGCCTGGCGATCTTCGGTGGCCTGATCCTGAGCCAGCTGCTGACGCTGTTCACGACGCCGGTGATCTACCTGGCGTTCGACCGCACCGCACGACGCTGGACCGGCAAGGCCCCGAACAAGACCGAAGGAGCGGGCGCATGAATTTGTCGCGCCCCTTCGTCGAACGGCCGATCGCCACCGTCCTGCTGACGCTGGGCCTGGCCCTGGCCGGCATCGCGGCGTTCTTCGTGCTGCCGGTGGCGCCGCTGCCGCAAGTCGACTATCCGACCATCTCGGTGTCGGCCTCGCTCCCGGGCGGCAGCCCGGAAACCATGGCGTCCAGCGTGGCCACGCCACTCGAGCGAAGACTGGGCGTGATCGCCGGTGTCAACGAGATGACCTCGTCGAGCAGCACCGGCTCGACCCGCATCAATCTGCAGTTCGAACTGAACCGCAAGATCGATTCGGCCGCGCGCGAAGTGCAGGCCGCGATCAACGCCGCGCGCGCCGATTTGCCCGCGACCTTGCGCAGCAATCCCACGTACCGGAAGGCGAATCCGTCGGACGCGCCGGTGATCATCCTGGCGCTGACCTCGCAGACCCGCACCCCGGGCCAGATCTACGAGGCGGTATCGAACCTGGTGCAGCAGCGCCTGGCGCAAGTGAAGGGTGTGGGCGAAGTGGAGATCGGCGGCGGCTCGCTGCCCGCGGTGCGGGTCGAACTGACGCCGTATGCGATGAACCGCTATGGCGTTTCGAGCGAGGACGTGCGCGCCGCCATCCAGGCCAGCAACCCGAACCGCCCGAAAGGCGAGATCGAAGGCAGCGGCAACCGGCTCCAGATCTATTCGCAACCGGCGACCGCCGGCGACGGGCGCACCGCGGCCGACTACAAGGACCTGGTGGTGGCCTGGCGCGACGGCGCCGCCGTGCGCCTGCAGGACGTGGCCAATGTGTTCGACGGCCCCGAGAACGTGAATACCCTGGGCCTGTTCAACGGCCAGCCGGCCGTGATCGTGCTGGTCACGCGCCAGCCCGAAGCCAATGTGATCGAGACCGTGGACGGCATCCGCGCCCTGCTGCCGCAACTGCAGGCGCAGCTGCCGGGCGACATCAACCTGGCGGTGGCATCCGACCGCACCTATTCGATTCGCGCGTCGCTGCACGAGATCGAATTCACGCTGGTCCTGTCGATCTTGCTGGTGGTGCTGGTGGTGAGTGTGTTCCTGCGCAGCGTGCGCGCCACGGTGGTGCCGGCGGTGGCGACCGTGGTGTCGCTGCTGGGCACCTTCGGCGTGATGTATGCGCTCGGTTTTTCTCTGAACAACCTGTCGCTGATGGCGCTGACGGTGGCCACCGGCTTCGTGGTCGACGACGCCATCGTGGTGCTGGAAAATACCGCGCGCCATATCGAGAATGGCATGGACCGCATGAGCGCGGCGCTGCTCGGCGCGCGCGAAGTGGGTTTCACGGTGCTGTCGATTTCGCTGTCGCTGGTGGCGGTGTTCATTCCGCTGCTGTTCATGGGCGGGCAGGTGGGCCGGCTGTTCCGCGAGTTCGCGGTGACGCTGTCGGCGGCGGTGATGATTTCGCTGGTGATCTCGCTGACCACCACGCCGATGATGTGCGCCTGGCTGCTGCGCAAGGAGAACAAGGAGAAAAAGCCCGGGCGTCTGGCGCGCTGGCTTGAATCCGGCTTCGGGCGCATCCTGCGGGTCTACGAGCATGCGCTCGACTGGGCGCTGGACAGCAAGCTGCTGGTGATGATCATCCTGCTGTTCACGGTGGCGCTGAACGTCTACCTGTATGCGGCCGCGCCGAAGGGTTTCTTCCCGCAGCAGGACTCGGGCCAGATGAACGGCGGCCTGCGCGCCGACCAGAGCATCTCGTTCCAGGCCATGCAGCAAAAGCTGCGCCAGCTGGTGGAAATCATCCGCAAGGACCCGGCGGTGGATACCGTGGTCGCCTTCACCGGTGGCAGCCGGGCAGGGGGCGGCTTCATGTTCATCAGCCTCAAGCCCGCCGGCGAGCGCGACGTGGCGGCGCAGGCGGTGATTGCGCGCCTGCGGCCGCAACTGGCCCAGGTGTCGGGTGTGTCGATCTTCCTGAACCCGGTGCAGGACTTGCGCATGGGCGGGCGCTCGAGCAATTCGACCTACCAGTACACGCTCAAGAGCGACAATGCCGAAGACCTGAAGAACTGGGCCACCCGCCTGGCCGAGGCCATGAAGGCGCAGCCGGCCCTGGTCGACGTCGACACCGACCAGGCCGAGAACGGCGTCGAGACGTTCGTGACGATCGACAAGGAAACCGCCGCGCGCATGGGCATCAGCACGCGCGACGTCACCAACGCACTGTACAACGCCTTCGGCCAGCGCCAGGTGGCGAACATCTATGACGAGTTGAACCAGTACCACGTGGTGATGGGCGTGGCGCAGAAGTATGCGCAATCGCCCGAGTCGCTCAAGGACGTGTACGTGCCGGCGCGCGCCACCGGTTCCGCTTCTGCCTCCACCTCCGCCTCCACCTCGACCACCACCACCACGACCGCCACCGGCGCCACCGTGGCCAGCGGCACGCTGGGCGGGGCGGCATCGACCTCGAACCTGACCGCCGCGCGCGACCCGTCGGCCGGCCAGGCGCTGGCCAGCAGTTCGGCCACGATGGTGCCGCTGAGCGCCATCGCCAGTTTCGCCGAAAGTTCGACCCCCACCTCGATCAGCCACGAGGACGGCGAACTGGCCACCACGGTGTCGTACAACCTGAACGAAGGCTTCACGCTGTCCGACGGCGAAGCGGCGGTGCGCCAGGCCGAAGCCGACATCGGCATGCCGAACAATGTGCGCGGCAGCTTCGCCGGCGCCGCCAAGGCAGCCCAGGATTCGAACAAGGAGCAGCCGCTCCTGATCGCCGCCGCCATCATCGTGATCTATATCGTGCTCGGCATCCTGTACGAAAGCCTGGTGCATCCGGTAACCGTGCTGTCGACGCTGCCCTCGGCCGGTGTCGGCGCGGTGCTGGCGCTGTTGCTGTTCAAGATGGAGTTCTCGATCATCGCGCTGATCGGGGTGTTCCTGCTGATCGGCATCGTCAAGAAGAACGCGATCCTGATCATCGACTTCGCACTCGAAGCGGAGCGCTCGCGCGGCCTGTCTGCAATCGAAGCGGTGCGCGAAGCGTGCATGCTGCGTTTCCGTCCGATCCTGATGACCACCCTGGCCGCGGCGCTCGGCGCGCTGCCGCTGGCGATCGGCTTTGGCGAAGGCTCGGAGCTGCGCCGCCCGCTGGGCATCGCCATCATCGGCGGCCTGGTCGCCAGCCAGCTCCTGACGCTGCTCACCACGCCGGTGGTCTACGTCCTGCTCGACAAGCTGCGGACCAAAAAGCCGAACGAACACGAACTGACCCGCCATCCCCGCGAGGAAGATGGCCCTGCACCGGTAAAACCATGAAGATATCCACCATTCCGACCCGTCTGACCTTGATCGCCCTGGCCCTGGGCCTGGCCGGCTGCGCCGTGGGCCCGGCCTACCAGCGCCCCGACGCGCTGGCGGCCGCCGCGCTGCCCGCCAGCTACAAGGAACTCGAAGGCTGGGTGCCGGCGGCGCCCGCCGACACGCTCCAGCGCGGCCCGTGGTGGACCCTGTTCGCGGATGCGGAACTGGACCGCCTGGCGAACGAGGTGGCCCGGGCCAACCAGAACATCGCGGTGGCCGTGGCCAACTACAACCAGGCGCGCGCGCTGGTGGCGCAGCAGCGCGCCTCGCTGTTCCCGGTGGTCTCGCTCAACGGTGGCGCCAACCGCGCCGGCGGCGGCGAGCGCAGCACGGACAATGCCTACAGCGTCTCGATCGGCGCCAGCTGGGAGCCGGACGTGTTCGGCCGCCTGCGCAATGCGGTCACGGGCGCCGAGGCCAGCGCCCAGGCCACCGCCGCCGACCTGGCCAGCGCGGTGCTGGCGGCCCAGGGCGAACTGGCCACCAACTACTTCTCGCTGCGCCAGACCGACGCCCAGAGCGCAATGCTGGCCACCACCATCGAAGGCTACGAGCGGGTGCTCTCGATTACCAGCAACCGCTTCGAGGCCGGCATCGCGGCGCGCTCGGACGTGCTGCAGGCCCAGACCCAGCTGGCCACCGCGCGCAGCGAACTGCTCGGCCTGGACCGCCAGCGCGCCCAGCTCGAACACGCGATCGCGGTCCTGACCGGGCAGGCGCCGTCGAACTTCACGCTGCCCAGCACCGCGTGGCGCGTGACGGTGCCCGAGGTACCGGTCGGGGTGCCGTCGACGCTGCTGCAGCGCCGCCCCGACATCGCCGCGGCCGAGCGCGACGTGGCCGCCGCGAATGCCGACATCGGCATCGCGCGCTCGGCCTATTATCCGAACTTCGGCCTGTCGGCCTCGTACGGCAACAACACCAGCCGCGTGGGCGACCTGTTCTCGGCGTCGGCCGCGGCCTGGTCGTTCGGCCTGTCGGCGGCCCAGACGCTGTTCAATGCCGGCGCCACCCGCGCCAGCGTCGAAGGCGCCGAGGCGCGCCACCAGGCCACGGTGGCGCGCTACCGCCAGGTGGTGCTGGATTCCTTCGCGGATGTCGAAAACCAGCTGGCGGCGACCCGCGTGCTGGCCCAGCAGCAGGCGCTGCGGGTCGAGGCGGCCGAGGCGGCCGGCCTGGTCGAGGAGCAGATGCTCAACCGCTACAAGGCCGGGCAGGTCAGCTATACCGAGGTGGTGCAGGCCCAGGTGACGGCGCTCAACGCGCGCCGTTCGCTGGTCCAGGTGCAGGCCGACCGCCAGACGGCGGCGGTGGCGCTGATCCAGTCGCTCGGCGGCGGCTGGGACGACCGCGCCATCCAGGATGCGGCCCGCTAGTGGGGGCGGGCAGTGCGGCCCGGCAGTGCGGCCCGGCAGTGCGTCCCAGTAGTGCGTCCCGCCGGTGCGTGGCTGCAGTGCGTCCCGGTAGTGCGGCGTTTGTGACGCCCGGGCGCACGCGTTACAATGTCACATACGCTGATGCTGGTCTGACACTATGAAAAAATGGATTGATCGTATGCTGGGCGCCGACAAGCCGTCCACCACTACCGGTAGCGGCGCACAGCCGGCCGCGCCGGCCGGGCAAGGCGCGCACGAACACGCGCGCGATGTCGATGCCGCCTACTACCGCTGGCTCACCGCGTCGGGCGGCTACCAGGCCGCGCCGGACGTCGAGCAGCACATCCTCGACCTGGTGCGCACGCTGGCCGCCGATCCGGCCGCCGCCGCCGGCCTGGTGCCGCGCATCCCCGAACTGATCCCGCAACTGCTGCGCGACCTGGCCGACGAGGACATCTCGCCCGGCGACATGGCGCGTTCGGTCGAGCGCGACCTGGTGCTGGTGGCCGAAGTGATCCGCGAAGCCAACAGCGCCTATTACCGTCCGCTGCAGCCGGTCAAGGCGCTCGACGCGGCCTTGATGATGCTGGGCCAGAACGGCCTGCGCATGCTGCTGGCGCGGATCGCCTTCCGGCCCCTGATCCGGATGGCCGACCAGGGCTTCGCGCGCCAGGCCGCGCCGGTGGTCTGGAGCCAGTCCGAAAAAAGCGCGCTTGCCGCGAGCCTGCTGGCGCCCGGCCTGGGCGCCGGCGTGTTCGAGGCCTACCTGGCCGGCCTGATGCAGAATCTGGGCCTGGTGGTGGCGTTTCGCCTGGCCGAGCGTGCGGTCGAATCCGGGAAGATCCCCGGGTCGAGCGAATTCGGCGCGCGCCTGTTCGCGGTCAGCCGCGAACTGTCGGCGGCGATCGCCAGCCACTGGGACTTCCCGCCCGCGGTGGTGCAGGGCATCGCCACGGTCGGCGAGCCCGATGCCGCGCCGCTGGCCCAGGCGGTCACGCGCGGCGACGCGCTGGCCAAATTGCGCCTGCTGCTCGACGCGCAGGTGTTGAAAGAAGACGATCCGTTTGTCAGCGAAGGGCTGGACAATTTTGAACGGCGCTGCCTGGGCAAGCTGGGCGATTCGCCGGGGTGATGCAGGGAGGCTGGCGCCGTTGTCCGGAGCAGCCCAGCCGATTTCACGCGAGTCCACCGACCCCGGCACGTCATTCCCTCGCAGGCGCACTGGTGTCCGGGATAATATTGCGCCAGCTTGCGTCGTCATCCCCGCGAAGGCGGGGATCCAAGTTCATTCACCGAATTCCGTTCGTTAACTGGACCACGGCGGTCTTTTTGAGCGGACTTCGGTACTTGAACTTGGATTCCCGCCTGCGCGGGAATGACGGTGCTGGGGGCGCGGGCCTGGCGTGTGAGCGTCGAAGGGGCTGGTGTTGCTTCAGCCCCTCGGATCATTCAGGTTTCGGCTGGATCTGATTGCGCCCGCCCTGCTTGGCCGCATACAGCATCGCATCGGCCTGCAGGAACAGTTCGTTCTCGCTGCGCTGCGCCGGGAACGACGCCAGGCCGCCGCTGAATGAAAAGCAGCGCTGTTCGTCGGGGCCGATCTGGAACTCGATCGCACCAAAGGCTTCGCGCATCGCGTCCAGCCGGCGCCAGGCGTCAAGCTGGGTGCAGTCCCAGAACACCATCACGAATTCCTCGCCGCCGAAGCGGCTGAGCAGGTCGCGCTCGCCCATGTGCGGCGACAGCGACAGGCACAGTCGCTTGATGACGATGTCGCCGAAGTGGTGGCCCCAGGTGTCGTTGATGGTCTTGAACTTGTCGATGTCGATCACGGCGAACGCCAGCGGCTTGTCTTCCAGCGTCGCCTGGCGGATCAGGGCCTGCGCCTTGCGCTGCAGGCCGACCTTGTTGAGCAGGCCGGTGGCGCGGTCCTTGCCGATCAAGTCCTTGCTGATGCGGATCTTGGCCGCGCGGTTGACCAGCTGGGCGCCGAGCAGGGCCGGGTCGCCGTCGGCCAGGATCGTGTCGAAGCCGTCGGCCAGCGCGCGCCGCGCCAGCGCCGCGTCGGGCGTGCGCTGCAGCAGCACGATCTCGCGCACCGGATCGGCCTCGATATTCTTCTTCATCACGCGCGCCAGCGCGTCCAGGCGCCGGTAGTCGCTTTCCGCCACCAGCACCAGGTCGGGCTGCAGCGCCTTGACCTTCAGGTGCAGGGTGAGGGGATCGTCATGCCACACCACGTCGACGCGCGCGTCCTGCAGCATGGCTTCATCGAGCATGCCGGGCTGGCCGAGCGACACCAGCGTGAGCGCGTCGCCGCGCTTCTTCTGCACGAACAGGTTGAACAGCTTGTCGACCAGGACGTCGTTGGCGATCGGTTTTTCGGCATACGCCAGGCAGTCGCTGTCCACCAGCTTCTGCTGCAGCAGGAAGCGGCTACCCTGGCGTTCGGACTGCAGGTAGACATAACTCTGGCCGCGCGGCAGGCGGTCCAGCAGTTCGCCCAGCATCAGCGTCTTGCGGCTGTCCTGCATGTCGGCCTGCATATTGTGCAGCGCGTCGAGGTCGATCACGAACAGGCAGCGGCCGGTACTGGCCACGGCTTCCACCGCCGTGACGAACTGCGCCGCCTCGCTGAAGAAGCGGATATCGAAGTCGTACTTGTGCGCATGCAGCAGCAATTCAGCGCGGTGGTCCTTGATGAAGAAGCTCTGGGAGAGAAAGAGGACGTGCTGTCGGTACAGCGGCGTCGCACTGGTCATGGGATGTCTGCCTTCCTGGCCGGGAAGCGCGCCGCGTGGTGACGGCGTACCCCGGTTACATATATTTGGTTAGTTGCATTATGTCACTGGAATGGTGCGATGCCCACCTCGGGATCGAATAAATCGCCATGATGCGCGTCATCTGTGACGCTGCGCTTACGCATTGTGAAGTCCAGCGCTGCCGATGTCATGATGCATGCCGCGCCGGGCGGTTTTGTCCCGGCTTTGCCGCATCGACGGTATACTCGCGGATTGTTTTTTTCATCCCGGGGTTCCGTTTTGTTCAAATCGATCGTCCTGCCTGTCTTCCTCCTGGGCGCGGCCAGCGCCGCCGTCGCCGACGAAGGCCAATGGCAACCGCACCAGCTGCCGCAGCTGTCTTCCGAACTGAAACGCATCGGCATCACGATGCCGGCCGAGAAACTGGCCGACCTGACCAGGCACCCGATGAGCGCCATCGTGTCGCTGGGCGGCTGCTCGGCGTCGTTCGTGTCGCCCGACGGCCTGGTGGTGACCAATCACCACTGCGCCTACGGCGCGATCCAGCGCAATTCGACCGCCGAGAAGAACTACATCGTCGATGGCTTCCTGGCCAGGACCCGCGCCGAAGAGCTGCCGGGCGGCCCGAACACGCTGGTGTACGTGACCGAGAAGGTCGAGAACGTGACCGATCGCGTGCTGAAGGACCTGGACCCGGGCTTGTCGGGACGCGCGCGCCACGCGCTGGTCCAGGCGCGCGTGAAGGCGCTGGTGGCCGAGTGCGAAACCGACAAGGCCTACCGCTGCGCGGTGCCGGCCTTCCACCGCGGCCTGGAGTACTACCGCATCAAGCAGCTGATGATCCGCGACGTGCGCCTGGTGCACGCGCCGTCCGACCGCATCGGCAACTTCGGCGGCGACATCGACAACTACGAATGGCCGCGCCAGACCGGCGACTATTCCTTCCTGCGCGCCTACGTCGGCAAGGACGGCCGCCCGGCCGACCCGTCGCCGGACAACGTGCCGTACAAGTCGAAGGACTTTCTCGTCGTCTCGGCCGAGGGCCTGAAGAATGGCGATCCGATCCTGCTGGCCGGCTATCCGGGCCGCACCAGCCGCTACAAGCTGCCGAGCGAGATCCGCTTCGCGCGCGACGTCGACTACCCGGCCAAGGCCGCGACCATCATCGCCGACCTGGACGTGATCGCCGCCGCCACCAAGGGCAATCCGGCCTGGGAAGTGCGCTACGCCAGCGTCGTCAAGGGCCGCAACAACGTGCTGAAAAAGACGCAGGGCCTGATGGACGGCTTTGCGCGCAAGGACATCGCCGCCATCAAGGACGTGCAGGATGCGGCATTGCGCGCCTGGCAGCAGGGCCGCGGCGACGCGAATCTGCTGGCCGAACTGGATCGCGTGGTGGGCCAGGACATGGCGCTGCAGCGCCAGGAGGCCGCCTGGGCCGAAGCACTCCACAGCGACCTGCTCACCAGCGCGAGCACCCTGTACCGCCTGGCCATGGAACGCCAGAAGCCCGACGCCGAGCGCAAGTCGGGTTACCAGGAACGCGACCTGTCGTTCGTCAAGGCGCGCCTGACGCGCCTGGAGCAGTCGTTCGTGCCGAGCGTCGACGAAGCGCGCTGGAAGGCGGCGCTGGCGCGTTATGCGCGCATCGACGCGGCGGTGCGTCCGCAGGGCGTCGATGCGCTGCTGCCGAAACCTGATGCGCTGGCGGCGATGTACAAGGCGACCGCGCTGTCGGACACCGCGCAGCGCCTGGCCTGGATCGGCAAGGATCCGCAAGCGTTCCGCACCTCGACCGACCCGTTCATCGCGCTGGCGGTGCGCCTGTACGACGCCGACCTGGCGCTGGAAGAGCGCCGCGACGAGATCGACGGCAACCTCGAACGCGTGATCCCGCAGTACATGGCAGCCGTCATCGACTGGAAGAAGTCGCAGGGCAAGCCGGTCTACCCGGATGCCAACTCCACGCTGCGCGTGACCTACGGCACGGTGTCGCCGTTCGCGCCGCGCGACGGCCTGCTGAAAGGCCCGTTCACCACGGTCGAGGGCATCCTGGAAAAGGAAACCGACAAGGATCCGTTCATCGTCCCGCCGGCGCTCAAGGAAGCCATCGGTCAGAAGCGCTATGGCGTGTTCAAGGACAAGGCGCTGGGCACGGTGCCGGTCAACTTCCTGTCGAGCGCCGACACCACGGGCGGCAATTCGGGTTCCGCGGTAATGAACAAGCGTGGCGAACTGGTGGGCCTGAACTTCGACTCGACCTACGAGTCGATCACCAAGGACTGGTACTTCGACACCGCCATCACGCGCGCGATCCACGTCGACATCCGCTACATGCTGTGGGTGATGAAGGAAGTCGACCATGCGGATAACCTGCTCGAGGAAATGACGGTCAAGTATCCGAAGAAGTAATCGACGTCGCTGCAACCCGCACTGTTTCCATCGTTGCTGCATCATGCACGTCGTTCCCGCGCAAGCGGGAACGACGGTCTTTGGGCTAACACCATGAACGAACCGCTCCTCATCGCCGGCCTCGCGACCACCCCCCTGGAGCTGGTCTCCTTCATCCTGGCCGTCATCACCGTCGTGCTGAACATCCGCCAGCTGCACTGGGCCTGGCTGTTCGCGATCGCCTCGTCCGCCACCTATGCGGTGGTGTTCCACGACGCCCGCCTGTACGGCGCGATGGGCCTGCAGTTCGTGTTCATCGCGGTGTCGGTATGGGGCTGGGCCAAGTGGCTCGGCGGGAAGGGGGAGGCGCCGCTCGTGGTCACGCGCCTGGATCGCGCCGGGCGGGCCTGGTCGCTGGCCTGCTGGCTGGCCGGGTTCGCGCTGCTGTCGGGCTTCCTGGCCACCTGGACCGACACCACGGTTCCCTACGCCGACGGCTTCCTGACCGCCGGCAGCATCGTCGGCCAGGTACTGCTGGCCCGCAAGAAGCTGGAAAACTGGCATGTCTGGATCGTGGTGAACGTGCTGTACGTCGCCCTGTACCTGGCCACGGGGCTGGTGCTGACCACCATCCTGTACGCTATCTTCGTGGTGCTGGCGGTCGTGGGGCTGCGCGCCTGGCTGGCGCCGGCATCGGCATCGGCATCGGCAGCGGCACCGATGCAGGAGCGCGCATGAACAATGCGCTCGAGCGCGTGGCGATCCTGGGCGCCGAGTCGTCCGGCAAGTCGACCCTGTCCGAGGCGCTGGCGCGCCACTACGGCACCGTGTGGGTGCCGGAATTCCTGCGCGAGTTCGTCGACACCATGCACCGGGTGCCGTTCGAGCACGACCAGTTCGACATCGCGCTGACCCAGCGTGCGCGCGAAGATGCGGCCGCGCTGCAGGCGCGCCGCTTCCTGTTCTGCGACACCACACCCCTCATGACGGCGCTGTACAGCCGCGTGTACTGGGGCAGGGTGGACGCGCAACTGGCGCGGTTCGACATGCGCCACGATTACAGCCACACTTTCGTGACCGCCCCCGACACCCCGTGGGAGCCGGACGGCCTGCAGCGCGAATCCGAGGAAGTACGCCAGCAGGTGCACCGCATGCTGGTCGAGACGCTGGAGGAGCGCGGCATCGCGTACACGCTGCTGCGCGGCGACCTGCCGCGGCGCATACGGCAGGTCGAGGCGCTGCTCGGCGCACCCCGCTAGAGGCTCGCCGCCAGGTCGAGCCAGGCCTGCGGCTGCGGCTTGCCGCGTTCGCGCACGCCGAAGAAGGTCACCACCAGCTCGCCCCCGTCGTCGAAGAACTCGACCGACGTGACGCCGGCGCGCCGCACCACGTAGCCGCTCCTGAGCGCGCTGTCGCGCAGGTGCAGGTTGAAGTCCGGGTCGAGCACGTTGAACCAACCCTGCGCCTCCATCACCTTGTGCACCTTGCCGCTGTAGATCTGGGTCAGCGCGCCGTTGCCGAGGAAGGCCATGATCGCCACCTGCCGCCTGGCCGCATCCTGCAGCAGCGCGCGCACCGCACCGGGCGCGATTTTCCTCACCATGCCGTCCGGCGCCAGGCGCAGCGCCTGTTCACGGCTCAAGCCGAATTCGGCCACGATGCGGTTGAACTGGTGCACGTCGCTCATCTCTTGCCAGGCGCTGCGGAACTCGGCGACATCGACCGCGCTGTCGGGTTTCTCGGCAGCCTTCGGCGCTTGCGGCGCCACATCCAGTGGCGCGTTCTGGCTGGGGTGGCGCAAGTCGGCTACCAGCCGGTCGAACACCGGGATGGTCCGGTCGTCGCGCAGGTACAGCTTGTGCACCGCATTGCCGCTGGCGTCGAAGAACTGCAGGCTGCGGTCGACCGCGCCATCCTTGCCCGGCTGGGTGACGGCAAAGGCGTACTTCCATCTGGCGAACTGGAAGCGCAGGTCGATCGGGCCGCCCAGGTAGCCGCCGGCGATGTTCATCATGCGCGCTTCGCGCTCGGCCTCGTCGCCACTGGCTTTCTCGGCCTGTTTCGGGATGCGGGTGGCGACGCCGGTGGTTTCGATCACGCCGTTCTCGTTGCGGGTCAGCGCCATGACCTTGCCCAGGTCGAGGGCGCGGCGCATGATGTCGCGCGGCGCGTGATCGGTCTCGGCCAGGCGCGTGACCGCGCCGCCGATGCCGGTGGCGAGCAGTTCGGCCTCGGACACGTGCAACTGGCGCGCCGCGTCGCGGGTCTGCAGGCGCGGCTCTTTGGCCTTGAGCGCGTTCCACTGTTCCAGCAGCGGCGTGGCGGCGTGGCTGTGGCCGATGGCCAGTAGGGTGGCCAGTACGATGGCAACGGTCATCAGGTTGCGGGTGAATTTCATGGTAAGTCTCCTTGTGCGAATCAAAAAACCAGCTTGAGGGTGACGGCGGCGTAACGGCCCGGGCGCGCCTGGCGCTCGATGTCGGCCGCGAGGGCGGCGGTAGTGCCGTCCCGCAGGCCGCGCGACGACGCATAGTCCCAGTACTTCTTGTCGGCCAGGTTGTAGATGCCGGCATTGATCGACGCGTGCCGGTCGATGTGCCAGTAGCCCGTCAGATCCATCACGGTGCTCGACGGGATTGCGAAGAAGGCGGTCGCCACGCCGCCGATCACGTCGCGTTCGGCCTGCTTCGCGCGGGTGTGCACGACTGCCAGCGCCGCGCCGCCGCGCTGCGCCGGATCGTCCCACGCTGCGATCACGCTGGCTTTCTTTGGCAGCGTGGAAGCCAGTTCGGCTTCGTCGCCGGTGCGCTGGTTGCGCGCCTTGCTGCGCTGGATGCCGCCGGCAAAGGTGAGCGTGGCGCCCCGCAGCGCCGCGTTCCACTGGGCCAGGTCGGCGCCCACGGTCAGTTCGCCGCCCCAGGTGCGCGCCGTGCCGACGTTCTCGGGCCGGTACAGCCCCTGCGTGATGTTGGGATAGTTGACCGGATCGCGCGGCTGCGACGCATAGTCGATCAGGTTCCGGTAGCGCGTGTCGAACAGCGCGGCGTGCAGGCGCAGGCCGCGCGCCAGGTTGCCCTTCAGGCCCAGTTCGAACGCATTGCTGGTTTCCTTTTCGAGGTTCGGGTTGCCGATCACCGCATAGCCATTGCCGGCGTTGGTGTAGCTGAGCGAGTCGTAGGTGCCGGTGCGCTCGGCCGCCGTCGGCAGGCGCGTGCCGCGGCTGTATTGCAGGTAGGCGTTCAGGCTCGGGGCGAGCGTCGCGTTCAGGGTCAGGCTGGGCGTGACGTAGCTGTCGGTCTCCTTCGTCAGCTCGCGGCCCGCGGCCGGAAGGCCGATCGCGTAGTCGTCGGTGTTATCGGGCTCGAGTTCGCGCCAGTTGTAGCGCAGGCCCGGCGTCATGCTGACGCGTTCCGAGAGGGCGATGTCCGCGCGCGTGTAGGCCGACAGCTTGAGCGATTCCATGTCGGCCATGCGGTTCTTGCTGGTGACCTGGCGGGCGCCGGTGGCGACGATCGTGCGCTCTTCGCGCCATGGCCGCCGGGTGTCGACCTGCTCGGCGCTCACGCCGTATGCCAGCACGTGGCTACCCAGGCGCTTGGCGGCATCGCTGGTGAAGCCGATGCTGCGGTTGTCGAAGCTGGTGTCGATGTGGCGCAGCGTCTGGCTGCCCATGGTGATGTAGCGCGCGTGGGTGACGTCCCGTACCTCGCTGTCCTGCACGTACAGGCGCGACGCGAGCGTGTCGAACCAGGCGGCGCCCGTGTACAGGTGGTCGATGCCGAAGCGGTCGCGCCTGGTCTTGCCGGTCTGGATCGCGCCTTCCGGGTAGGAGGCGCCCTGCTTGTTGCGGTATTCGCGCGCATGGTCGGCGCGGAAGCTGTCGAGCGTGGCGGTGAACCGGTGTCCGCTCCATGGCGACCAGGCCAGCTTGGCCAGCAACGCGTCCGAATCCCAGTCGTCCGGATTGAGCGGGGCGCTGCCGGTCGAGTCGAGTTGCTTGCCATCGCGGTGCACCAGCACCGCCAGCGCCTGGATGGCGCCCGATTGCGCGGCGCCGGTCAGCGCGTGCATGCGCATGTGGTTGGCGCCGTTCGCGCCGAACTTGTAACCGGCGTAGCGGGGACGCGCGGCGCTGACATAGTCCTCGGGCGCCTTGGTAACGAACGACACGTTGCCGCCCAGGCCCTGGGCGCCGGCGCCGGCCGGCGCGGTGCCCGACTGGATGGTCACCGAGCGCAGGGTCTCGGGATCGACGTAGTCGCGCCCGACGCCGAAGCCGTTCAGCGTCATGCCGTCCGGCTTGGGCGCCGCCTCGGGCAGCTCGATGCCGTCCAGGTCGAGTCCCACCCGGTTGCCTTCGACGCCGCGCACATTGAAGCCGGTATTGCCGGCGCCATCCCACACATTGCCGCTGCCGCTGGCGGCGCCGGGCACGCTGACCAGGGGCGCATAGCGCGCCATGTTCTGCATGTCGGTCGCGCCCTGGCGCGCGAGCGCGTCGGCATCGAGCGTGGTGACGGTGCCGGTCTTGTCCAGGCGCTGGCCGGTGACCACGATCGGGTCGAGCGCAGCGACCGACACGTCGGCGTGCGCCTGCGCAGCCAGTGCGCAGGCGAGGAGGGCGGGAAGGTGTCGCAGGCCGGGAAGGGATGCTGCCATGGTGGTCCAGTCGAAAAGGTTGTTCACGCGCCGCCGCGCAAGCGGGCATGGCGGCATCCATTCAAACGAGAATGATTCTCATTTCTTAGGTATACTAAATGATAATGATTCTTGTTCGCAATGGATAAATTGACGTTTGATATGAATCAAGCGTCATGCGTGAATCACCGAAAGTGTGCACGGACAATACAGACAAGAAATAATTGTACTGACACGACTATTTGTTTCTGGATAGCATTACAATAGTCGATTCCCATGCACGGCAGAGCACCATGAAAAATTGGATTGGCCGCTGGTTCGGCGGTTCGGAGACGCAGACCGCGGCGCCTGCCACGACACAATCGACCGTGGCGAAGGACGTCTCCAGCCAGGCCGCGGAGGTCGACGCGACCTATTACCGCTGGCTGACCGCGCACAGCGGCTACAACGCACCGTCCGAGAATGAAGCCAAAATCCTGGCCGAATTGCGCTCGCTGGTGCGCGATCCGACCGGTGCGTCCGGCATGGTGCCGCGCGTACCGGAACTGATCACCCAGTTGTTGACGGCCCTGTCGGACGAGAACATCTCGACCGGCGCGCTGTCGGCCGAAGTGGGCCGCGACCTGGTGCTGGTGGCCGAAGTGATCCGCGAAGCCAACAGCGCCTACTACCGCCCGGCGACGCCGATCGAGACGCTCGAAGGCGCGGTCACGATGCTGGGCCTGAACGGCTTGCGCATGCTGCTGGCGCGGATCGCGTTCCGGCCGCTGGTACGGGTCAAGACGTCGGGCGTGGCGCGCCAGGTCGCGCCCGATGTGTGGAAGCATTCCGAACGCTGCGCCTTCGCCGCCAGCGTAATGGCGCCGGGCCTGGCGGCCGGCGTGTTCGAGTCGTTTTTGGCGGGACTGATGCAGAACCTGGGGCTGCAGGTAGCGTTCCAGGTGGCCGACCGCGTCGGCGACGGCAAGGTGCCCGGGTCGAGCGCGTTCGGCGTGGAATTTTTCGCGCTGGCGCGCCAGCTGTCGTCGGTCATCGCCAATCACTGGGACTTCCCGGCCGACGTGGTCGAGGCGATCGCCACTGCCGGCCAGCCCGACGCGCCGCACCTCGGCCAGGCGCTGGAGCAGGGCGACCGGATCGCCAAATTGCGCTTGCTGCTCGATGCGGGCGTGATCGAGGAAGACGATGTACTGGTGACCCAGGGGTTGAGCGGGTTCCAGCGGCGCTGCCTGGGCAAGCTGCAGGATCTGGCGGAGTAGGTTCTCCGCCAGCCCGGGCCGGGCGGGGCTTTAGAAGTCCACTTGCGCCGACAACCTGAACGTGCGCGGCGCCCCTGGCAGCAGATACCCGCCAAGCGACTGCGTCACATCGCGCCAGTAGAACTTGTCGAAGGCGTTGTCGACCCGCGCCCGGATCACGGTGTCCATGCCGCCCACGCGCATGCGGTACGACGCCCCGAAGCCCGCCACGTGATACCCCGGCACCTTCACCCGGTTCTCGGGATCGAAGGCCTTGTCGCCCGAGTACTGCCACAGCGCGTCCAGCTTCAGGCCGGCGAGCTGCGGCACCGCGTACTCGACCCAGGCGCTCGAACGGAACTCCGGCACGTTGGTCACGCGCTTGCCTTCGGTGCTCGCGTCGCCGGTATCCTTCTGGTCGGTGTCCAGTGCCATCAGCGACAGGCTGTAGCTCAGGTCGCGCGTCGCGTTGCCCATCGCCGCCAGTTCGAGGCCGCGGTGGGTCTGCTCGCCCGCGCGCACGAACAGGTTGGCGGCGTTCGTGTATTCCAGGCCCTGGCGGATCTCGAACACGGCGCCGGACAGCGCCAGCTGCTGGTTGACGTTGCGCTTGACGCCGAATTCGGCCTGCTTCGAGCGGCTCGGCGGCAGGGCGGTGTTCTGGTTCAGCGTTTCCATCGGGGCGATGCCGCCGTACTGCAGGCCGTGGCTGAGCGAGCCGTAGACGCGCCAGTCGGCGGCCGGCGCGTACACCAGCGCCACGTTCGGCAGCGCGAACGCCGAGTCCAGGCGCGCGCGGTCCTGGCCGATTTCTTCGAGCGCGTCGAGCTTGACCTTCACGTAGCGCACGCCCGCATGCAGCGTGAACTGCGGCGACAGCGTCATCACGTCCTGCACGAACAGCGAGCGCTCCTGGACGCTGCGGCGTTCCATCACCGGGCCGGTCACGCGGTCGCTGGCCACCGGCGGCACTACCTGGTTCTGCCAGATGTTGCTGGAGCCGACGTAGTCGTACACGTACTCCCCGAAGCTGTCGCGCCGCTCGTTGTAGGCGCCGCCGATGGTCAAGGCGTGGCGCACCGCGCCGGTATCCACGCGGCCCTGCAGCATGGCCTGCACGCCCCACGGTGTCTTGCGCTCGCCAGTACTCTGGAAGTCGTACACGTCGTAGTCACCGTTCGAGCAGTAGCCCGGATAGTAGCCGTCGCCTTCGTTGCTGCAGCCGTAGGGGAAGGCGGTGAAATCGTCGCGCTTGAACCAGTGCTTGTTGGCGGTGACGGTCGCGTTCCACGTATCGCTGATGCGGTAATCGAACCGCAGTCCGAGGTTGCTGCTGTCGGTGTCGACCGGCCTGGTCCACGGCTGGTCGTTCAGCAGCGTCCTGGCCGACACGCCGGTCGGCAGGACTTCGTTGCGCAGCAACTGGTAGCCGGGCGCGGTGATCTGTTCCTTGTGCTGATGATCGAGGTCGAGCGACAGCGTGGCGTCGGGCGTGATACGCCAGTCGAACGCGGCTGATACGAACTGGCGCTTGCCGTCGGCGCCGCGCACATAGGACTTCAGGTCTTCGGCGGCGGCATTGATGCGGTAGCCGAAGCGGCGGTCGTCGAAGCGTCCGCCCAGGTCGATCGCGCCGTACACGGTGCCGCGTTCGCGCACCTCGACCGTGGCCGAGCGCAGCGGCGCGTCGGTAGGGCGCTTGGTGACGAAGTTGATCATCCCGCCCGGCGCCGCGACGCCGGCCTGCAGGCCGGCCAGGCCGCGCAGTACCTCGAAGCGCTCCTTGTTCTCGAGCGGGATCTGGGTGTCGCCCGAGATCGCGATCATGTCCTTGCGGTAGCTGGTGGCGTTGTCGAGGGCGAAGCCGCGGATCGAGAACTGCTCGGCGTAGCCGATGGCGTTGTAGGCGTCGCCCATCGAGGCGTCGAAGCGGCTTGCCTCGGTGGCGCTGCGGATCGACAGGTCCTGCATCTGCGACTGCGTCATGGCGCTGATCGAGGCCGGCGAATCGAGCAGCTGCATGTCGCCGAAGCCGCCGACACTGGCGCGGTCGACCGCGACCCATTTGCTGCCTGTGACGAGCACCGACTGGACCGGCTGCTGGACTTGGGCTTGGGCCAGCGACGACAGGAGGCATGCCTGGGCGGCGGCGCAGGCGAGGAGGGTGTACTTCAGGTTGGATGTCATGGTGTGCTCTTGTTCGCGCGCCACCGGCGCGCAGCTTTTTAATCAAAGCCGGAGCCAACGTGGGGGAAAAGGGCAAACGAATGGAGGTGCTGCTTTGCGCTTTCCTTCGCTGGCATTATCCAGATCAGGTACGAAGGGTATCTCTCACCCGGAACAGCATTCCAGGACCCCTAGCGAGGCGCGAGTTTAGCACGGCCACGCAGGTGCGTGGCGAAATTGTCAATGCATGTGGTAGCGCGGCATCGGTTGTGCGCAGTCGGCGTGAACGCGTCGGCGGCAGAGCCGCCAACCCGACGGATGGTAGGGTTGGCGGCTTCGCCGCCGACGCGTCCAGCCAGCCCGATCACGCCCCGACCACGCCTCGATCACGCCTCGGCGGCCGCCGACGCGGTCTGCGCCAGCGCCGGCGCCGCGCCCAGCGCGACCCGGTGCCGCAGCACCGCGCTGCGCGCCGAGTCGCCGATCGCGCGCCAGTGCTCGCGGCGCAGGGCGGCGCGCTTGCGATGCTTGGACGGCATGTCCTGCAATGGCTTGAGGTAGAACGGCAGCGGCACCAGGTAACTGCGCGCGTCCTTCTCGACCCCGCCCAGGATGCGCCAGAAACCGTCGTAGGCATTCTCGAAGGCCTTGTCTTCAGCCGGATCGTAGCCGACGTGGGCCGCGCCGCGCACGGCGACCACGCGGTCGATGCCGAGCGACTGGGCGATGCCCTGCAGCGCGGCGAAGCAGAAGAAGCTCGGCGAGTTGTTCGCGAACACGCGCTCGAACGCCTCGAAGGCGGCGCCGGCGTCGCTCCAGCGGCCCGCGTTGTGGCTGACGAATGGCGTGATCGGCGCATCGACGCCGAACAGCGATCCTTCGACCCAGCTCCACGACAGGCGGTGCAGCACCTTGCCGTCGGCGACCAGGGCGATCGACAGGTCGCCCTGCGGTTCCTGGCGCGGCGCCATTTCGAGCCGGAGGGTGAACGTGCTGGCCGCACCGTCGGCGTCGTCGCCGGTATGCTGCCACAGCACGATGCCGGCGCCGCCGTACACGGCCTGCTGGTAGGCGCCGTTGAAGGTGGCGTCCTCGAAGCGGTAGTGCGACAGCACGCAACGCACGCGCTCGCCCGCGCCCAGGCCGCGCGCCAGGTAGTCGTCGCGGCCCATGTGGTGGAACAAGGCGTCGTCGGGTGTTGCCGCGAGGTGGCGCACCAGGTCGAGGCGGGACAGCGACTGGTGTTCGCGCCAGTAGCGCAGGACGTGCCAGCGTTGGCTCAAGCGGGCGAAAATCATGGGTGCTCCATTGCGGCGTAAAGTTGCAGGCGCTTCGGTCGGCGCCGGTCTTTATCTTCCCTGTGGCTGTCGTGGCTGTCGCGCCCGGCAGTGCGGCAGGTTACTGACGGATGTGCAAAATAAAAATTAAGTTCCGTCCCGCAATTATGTTCCTAAATGAACGTCTGTGCGCGTACCGGACAAAAACAGTGGCGGGGAACCAACGTATCGACACGCCGTGTTAGCAGGGCGACACGCATCCGGCTTCATCACCATAATGCGCCGAACGAACATGAGCGGAGGTGATGGCAATGGCATACGAACTGTTTTATTGGCCGAGCATCCAGGGGCGCGGCGAATTCGTGCGGCTGGCGCTCGAAGAAGCGGGCGCCGACTATGTCGACGTGGCGCGCCGCGAGGGCGGTGTCGACCTGATGATGGCGGCGCTGGAGGTCGGCGAGCATCCATCGTTCGCGCCGCCGTTCCTGAAGACCGGCGAGCAGACGATCGGCCAGGTCGCCAATATCCTGCTGTACCTCGGCGAGCAGCACGGCCTGGCGCCGCGCACCGAGCCGGGGCGCCTGTGGGTGCACCAGTTGCAGCTGACCATTGCCGACCTGGTGACCGAGGCCCACGACACCCACCATCCGATCGCCAGTGCGCTGTATTACGAAGACCAGAAGCCCGAGGCGCTGCGCCGCGCCGCCGACTTCGTCGAAGCGCGCATTCCCAAGTTCATGGCGTATTTCGCGCGCCTGCTGGCCAATCCCGAGCCACGCGACTACCTGACCGGCGAACGCGTGACCTATGCCGACCTGTCGCTGTTCCAGGTGATCGACGGCCTGCGCTACGCTTTCCCGAATGCGATGAAGCGCGTCGAGCAGGAGCATCCCGTGCTCACCGCACTGCGCGACCGGGTGGCCGCGCGGCCGAACATCGCGGCCTACCTGGCGTCCGACCGGCGCATCCCCTTCAACCAGGACGGCATCTTCCGCCGCTATCCCGAGCTGGACCAGTAGGCACTGGCCGACGCAGGATTCAGTGGCCCACGACCGCGCCCGCGGCGTGGGCACGTGCCGGCAGGCCGTCGCGCCGATCGAGCCAGCCCGCCAGGGTGGTCAGGAGCAGGGCGCCGGTCACCACCACGGCGCCGATCCAGGGCGTGGCCAGCAGGCCGAGGTGGGCCACCACCAGGCCGCCACCCCAGGCGCCCAGCGCGATGCCGACATTGAAGGCGGCGATGTTCAGGCCGGATGCCACATCGATGGCGTTCGGCGCATCGCGTTCGGCGCGCTGCACCACGTACACCTGCAGGCCCGGCACATTGCCGAAGGCGACCGCGCCCCAGGCCAGCACCGTGAGCAGCACCAGCGGTTTGCTCGGCGCCGTGAAGGCCAGCACCAGCAGCACGACGGCCAGCAGGGCGAACACGATCTGCAGTGCGCGCACCGGCCCATGGCGGTCGGCCAGCCTGCCGCCCCAGATATTCCCGGCCGCGACCGACACGCCGTACACCAGCATCACCAGGCTGACGGTGGACGCGGCGAAACCCGCCACTTCCTGCAGGATCGGCGCCAGATAGGTGAAGGCAATGAAGGTGCCGCCGTAGCCGAGCGTGGTCATGGCGTACACCAGCAGCAGGCGCGGCTTCTTGAGCACCGCCAGCTGGGCCGGCAGGCTCGATGGCTTGCTGCCGGCGATGTTGGCCGGGACCAGGATGCTGCTGCCGACCAGCGCGACCACGCCCAGCAGCGAGACGGCCAGGAAGGTGGCCTGCCAGCCGAAGTGCTGGCCGATGAAGGTCCCGAGCGGCACGCCGGTGACCAGGGCCACGGTCAGGCCGGTGAACATCAGCGCGATGGCGCTGGCGGCTTTCTCTTTCGGCACCAGGCCAGTCGCGATCGTCGAGCCGATCGAGAAGAATACGCCGTGCGCCAGGCCGGTGAGTACGCGCGCGGCCATCAGGGACGGATAGTTCGGCGCCATCCAGGCCACCAGGTTCCCGATCGTGAACAGCACCATCAGCGCCAGCAGCAGGCGCTTGCGCGGCACGCGGCCGGTAAGGGCGGTCAGGACCGGCGCGCCGATGGCGACGCCCAGCGCATACAGGCTGACCAGCAGGCCGGCCGACGGTACCGAGACCTGCAGGCTGGCGGCAATGGTGGGGATCAGGCCGACGATCACGAATTCGGTGGTCCCGATGGCGAAGGCGCTCAGTGTGAGCGCCCAGAGTGCGAGAGGCATGGCGTTGTTCCTTGTTGCGAGAAATGGCAAGGTGAGCAGTGTGCCGTGCCTCGGGTCAAGGAAAAATGGGGCGCGCTACAATAGACTTTTGATTCGGAGTCACGAATGATCGATGTCGACGGACTGATTGTATTTTCCGCGGTCATGGATGCGGGCTCGTTCTCGGCCGCCGCCGAGCGGCTCGGGCAGACGCCGTCCGGCGTGTCGCGCACCATCTCGCGGCTCGAGCGCCAGCTGGGCATGACGCTGATCCTGCGCACCACGCGGCGCCTGCAACTGACCGAAGAAGGCGCCTGGCTGCTGGGCCGGGCGCGCACGCTGCTGGCCGACCTGGCCAATACCGAGGCCGAGGCGGCGGCGCGCCGTTCCCAGCCGTCGGGCCTGGTGCGGGTCAATGCCGCCACGCCCGCGCTCGACCATCTGCTGGCGCCGCTGGTGCCACGCTTTCTGGACGCCTATCCGCTGATCGGGCTGGAACTGGTCAGCGGCGAAACCTACGTCGACCTGATCGAGGAGCGCGCCGACCTGGCGATCCGCATCGGCGCGCTGCCCGATTCGACGCTCAATGCGCGCCGCCTGGGAGCGAGCCGGATCCGCGTGCTGGCGGCGCCGTCCTACCTGAGCGCGCACGGCGCGCCGGCGGATGCGGCCGGCCTGGCGCAGCACCGCACGCTGGGCTTCACGGCCCCGGCGTCGCTGAATACCTGGCCGCTCGCGCATGCGGGCGCCGAAGGCTGGACGGTCACGCCGACGGTGACGGCGTCGAGCGGCGAAACGCTGCGCCACCTGGCGCTGAGCGGCGCCGGCATCGTGTCGCTGTCGGATTTTCTGACGCGCGCCGATGTGGCGGCGGGGCGCCTGGTGCCGGTACTGGAGCAGCACACGCTGGCCTGGCGCCAGCCGGTCTGGGCGGTATTCTACAAACAGGGCGCGCTGGCGCCACGGGTGGCGGCGCTGGTGGACTTCATGGTGCGCGAACTGGAGCAAGTGCTGGACGCTTAGTGTCCTGCGCGCGCAGCCGGTACCAGGCCAGGCCGAGCAGCTCGTAGCTGGCATACCACGAGCGGCGCATGCCCTCGGCGCTCGGCACCCAGGCCCAGGCACTGCGCGCCTGGTCGTGGAAGAACATGGTCGGCGCATCGACCACCTCCAGGCCGGCCCGTTCGAACACCGCGCGCGAACGCGCCATGTGCATCGCATCGGTCACCAGCAGTACGCGCCGCACGCCGTCCTTGTGCAGCAGCGCGGCACTGTATGTGGCGTTCTCGAACGTGGTGCGCGATTGGCGTTCGACCCAGCGCACCGGCACGCCGAAGTCCTCGCGCAGCGCGCTGGCCATGGCGTCGCCGAAGCTCAAGGATGGGATGCCGCGGATATCGGCGCCGCCGCTGACCAGCACCGGCAGCGTGGTGCGGCGCTGCAGGTGCGCCGCGTAGCGCAGGCGCGCCAGCGCGATCATGTCGGGGATGTCGCGGCCACCGTATTCCGGCGCATCCTGCATGCGCCCGGCGGCCAGCACCACGATCGCCTGGGCGCCGGCGTTTTCCGGCGCGCGCAGCGGTGCGGTCATCCGCTCCAGTGGCGTCACCAGGAAGCGCGCACCGGCATTGGTGGACAGGAAAGCGAGCAGCGCGAACCCGCCGCCGGCCAGGACGCGGCCCGTGCGCGGCCAGCGCCGCCACAGCAGCAGGCCGGCCACGATCAGCAGGAACAGATTGGCCGGCGGCAGGATGAGGGCGCGGGGAAGGGTGTTGAGCAGGTCGGGCATCGGGCGCACGGGTGAACGGACAAGCGCCCATTGTAGAGCGCTTGCCGGTGCCGTCGCCTAGTGCGCCGTTGCCGTCGTCCCCGTCGCCGAGGCTTGCGCTTGCGCCGGTGCCTTGGCCGGCGCCGCATCGCGCAAGCCTTCCGGGTCGCGCAGCGGAATCATCAGCACCGCGCTGAGGGCGTACAGGCCGGCGAAGATCCAGATGATGCCGGCCACGCCCAGCGAGGCGCTGAAGATGGCGACGATGGCCGGGCCGACCCAGGTCGAGGCGCCGGCGCCGAGGCTCAGCACCGACAGGGCGGCGGCGCGGTTGCGCGGCACCAGCAGCGGCATCAGGGCCGACAGGGGCACGAAGCCGCCCAGCGTCAGGCCGTACAGCGCGCCGAAGATCGACGCCACGGTGAAGTCGCCGATGAACATCTGCGGCATGTAGAAGAACAGCGGCACCGTGATGGCGCTGCCGACGCCGCCCATCCAGATCACCACGTTGCGCAGGCCGAAGCGCTGGCCCAGGCGGCTCGAGATCAGGTTGCCGGCGATGTTACTGACGAAGATGACGGTGACCAGGCGCAGCCACTGTTCCAGCGTGAACCCGATCACGTCCATGAAGTAACCCGGCAGGATGATGAAGAAGCCGAACATCGACGCCGTGTTAATGGTGCGGACCACGCCCGACAGCGACGTCTTGGGCTCTTCCCACATGATCGAGATGCTCTTCATGAGCGATTGCATCGGCTGCTCCCCGGCCGGCGCCAGGCGCTTCGAGCCCGACGCATCCTTGACGCACATGAACACGATCGCGGCGCCCACCAGCACCAGGCCGAGCGACAGCCAGAAGGTGGCGAGCGCGCCGATCAGCGGCACCGAGAAGCTGGCCACCAGCGAACCGAGGGTCGGCAAGCCGGCCGCGTACGCGACCCAGAACCAGCCCATCGCCATGCCCAGTTTCTTCGCCGGGGTGGCGGCCACGATCCAGACCAGGAAACCGTAGGCGAATAGCGGATAGCCGAAGCCGCGCAGCGCGTAGCCGACGATCATCATCGGATAACTCATCTGGCCGACGCCGAACACCAGGAACACGACTTCGAACACGGCCCAGATGACCGCGCCGATCGCCATCACCTTGCGCGGACCCCAGATGTTCGACAGCGCGCCGGCGCACCACGAGCCGATCGCCACCGTCACGCCATACACGGTAAACAGCACCGCGACATCGCTTTCGCCGACATTGTTCTGGTGCAGGTAAGGGGCGAGGTAGCCGAGTTCGACGCCGTCGCCGATCATGAAGATCAACAGGCCGACGAAGCCCCAGAACAGGGGACGTGGAATGCCCAGGCGAGCGCAGAGCGCATCGAGCATGCCGGGCGAGGAAGTGGCAGGCGATGGCGCTGCCGTGGTCGTGCTGCTTGTCGTTGTTTTCAAAAAATCCACCTGCTGTTTTTTGGCGTTCGAGAACGCGCGATTGGCGGCCCGGATGGGGCGGAAGAGGAACACGCAGGAGCGTGCAGGGGCAGCTCGTGGGAAGAGCCTGAGGCGAGGAACGCCTTGACGTGCCGCGGGAACGGCAAGCGCAGGCTCGGGACGAGCCGGTTGCGCAAGATCGGCGATGCGATCTTTCTTTATACTAACACGTTAGTGAATATAATGCACGTTGGCAGCATTTAGTGCCGTAATGACGGACGATCGCCAAACATTATTATTCATCATTCCGATGGACTTATCCCGTAGGGTTGGCGGCTCCGCCGCCGACGCGTCCAGCCAGCGCGTGAATGCATGCGTCGTGTCCGTTCAGGCAGGCGTTGAACACCTCGGCGCCGAACCGCGGCGCCGCCAAGGCCACCCTGCGGCAAGCGGGCGCGCATCGATATGCGCCCCATCGTGGGGTGGACGGCTGCGCCGTCCACGCGTTCAACCATCGTTCGAAACCACGCCGGCGTGGTGCGATTGGCGATTGAACGCGTGGACGCGAAACCCGTCCACCCCACGTGCATCAGGCGTACACGGCTTGTTGCGCCGATCAGAACGCGTACGTCGCGCGCCCGTAGATGTAGCGGCCCGACCGGCCGAACGGCGCATACGTCGAGAACGGCGTGTTGCCGGTGGTATTGAGCGACGGCGGCAGCGTTTCCGGATACTGGTCGAACACATTGTCCGCGCCCAGCGCAAGGGTCAGCTTCGGCGTGACGGCGAAGCGTCCCTCCAGGTCGACCGTGGTCTTGGCGCCCAGCTCGAAGTCGAATGCTTCCGTGGTCCCGGGCGAGAGCACCTCGCCATAGCGCGTGGCGCGCAGCGTCGCGCCCCACTGGCCCAGTTTCCAGTTGACGTTGGCGCTGATCTTGTTCTTCGGCTGGCCCTTCTCGAGCGACAGCACGTTGACGCGGTCGAACAGCACCGGCGATGGCGTCAAGCCGGCCAGCTGCTCGGTCACCGGCACCTTGGTCACTTCGGTGTCGGTGAAATTGCCGGCCAGGGTGAAGTCGAAGCGGCCCGCGTCGCCCAGCGGCAAAGGATAGTTGACCACGATGTCGACGCCCTTGGTGGTGGTGTCGACGCCGTTGATGAAGAAGCGTCCGCCGCCCACGCCGATGAAGCCCTGGGCCGCGATGTAGTTGCGTACATTGGTCTGGGTGAGGTTCTCCGAGAGAATGATGCGGTCGTCGATGTCGATGCGGTAGGCGTCGACCGTGATGTTCAGCGCGCCCAGGCGCACCACCGCGCCCAGCGAGGCGTTGATCGATTTCTCCGCGTCGAGCGGCTTGGCGCCAAGGGCCACGGCGACCGGGTCGCTCGGCTTGAAGGTGGTGATCTCGTAGGGGATGCCGTTGATGAAGTTGGTCGAGGTGGCGGTGAAGTGCTGTTGCTGCGGCGACGGCGCACGGAAGCCGTTCTGGATCGCGCCGCGCAGCGCGAACTGCGGCGTGAAGTCGTAGCGCAGCGACAGCTTGCCGGCCAGGCTGTTGCCGAAGTCCGAATACTTCTCGGCGCGCACCGCGGCCGAGGCCAGCAGTTCAGGGGTGAGGTTGGCTTCCAGGTCGACGAAGGCGCCGACCGCGTTGCGGTGGGCGTCGACTTCGTTGGCCGGACGAAAACCCGGGAAGACTTGTGCGCCGGGCGCTGCCGGGGTGCCGTTGGCCAGCACCTGGCCGCCATAGCTCCACGACTCCTCTTCGCCGGCGAACAGCTCGTAGCCTTCGCGGCGCGCCTCGACGCCCACCGCCACGTTCAGTGGCGAAGAAAAGGCTGCGAGCTCCACGCTGCGCACGCCGGTCAGGTTGAGCACCGCCTGGTCGTACGCATAGCCGCCGGCGTAGAACGCGGTCTTGCTGGTCGGGCCGATCGAGCGGTTCAGCGTGTTCTCGATCGTGTACTCCATCTTGTTCTTGCCGTAGCCGAGCGAGGCGTCCATGTCCCACGCGCCGGCCACCCAGGTCACGCCGCCGGTGGCCGAGAAGTCCTTCACGCTCGGCGAGATCAGCGGCAGGAAGCCGTCCGGATAGATCGACGGGATGTTGCGTGCGTCCTGCGGCGTGCGGAAGTACCCGGACGACGTCGCGTCGCGGTCCTGGTAGCTCGCCCAGCCATAGACCTTGACGCCGCCACCGAGGTCGTTGCCGGCGTTGGCGAACAGCGTGGCCTGGTCGAGATCCGGCTCGCCGGTCCAGGCATTGAAGCGGTTGATGGTGTTTTCGCGCGGGTCGAAGGCGCCGTTCACGCGGGCATATTGCTGGCGCATGTCGTAGCCGCCACGCTCGGTGCGGTGCTGGTCGCGGTATTCCGCGGCCAGGGTCAGGAAGCCGGACTCGCCCAGCGCCAGGCCCTTCCACAGGCTGACGGTGGCGGTCTGGCCATCGGTGCGCTTGCGCGAATCGGGGCCGGCCCAGGTGCCGCCGGCGGGCACCACATCGTTCCACAGATCGTATTCGGACTTGCGTGCGCCGTAGGTGACGCTCGCTTCGCCGCCATCGCGGTCGGTGCGCAGGCGCAGGTTGACCACGCCCGAGATGGCGTCCGAGCCGTATTGGGCGGCGGCGCCGTCGCGCAGCACCTCGACCGTCTTGACGATCGCGGTGGGGATGGTATTGAGGTCGACCGCGGCCGAACCACGGCCGATCGAACCGTTCACATTGACCAGCGACGAGGCGTGGCGGCGCTTGGAATTGACCAGCACCAGGGTCTGGTCAGGCGCCATGCCGCGCAGCGTGGCAGGGCGGATGGTATCGGTGCCGTCGGTCAGCGAGGGCCGCGGGAAGTTCAGCGAGGGCAGGGCCATCGACAGGGCCTGGGTCATCTCGGTGCTGCCGGCATTCTTGAGGGTCTCGGCCGAGATGATGTCGACCGGGGCCGCGGTGTCGAGCGCGGTGCGGTTGGCGACCCGGGTGCCGGTCACCACCACGGTGGCGCCGCTGTCGATCGGCGCCGGTGCTTCCTGCGCCCCGACCTGCGCCTGGGCGCTGGCCGCGCACAACGCGGCAATGGCAATGGCAACTGCTGTTCTTTCCGTCCTGGCTCTCTGCATGGTGCTGATCCTTTGTTGTTATGTCACGGTAGTCCACAGGTGAAAGGGGTAACCCCGGATTCATACTGATCAGCACTTGCCCCAACGTCAATTCATGACAAGTAGCCACGACGTAATTACAACAGTTGTCGAATTGTCAGGAGTGCGTAAGTTTTTATTCATCCAGCAATCGTCCAGTATCGGTACCGGCACCGGCACCGCGTCAACACGGCGCCGTGGATGCGCTACAGTGACGGCACGAATAACGACTGGAGAGCGCATTGACCACCACGCTGTTCCCGGGCTTTCGCCCCCTGACGATCGAGGTCGCGCCCGCGATCACGATCAATGCCGTCACCGGCGGCTCGGGGCCGCCCCTGCTGCTGCTGCACGGCCACCCGCAGACCCACGCCATCTGGCACCGGGTGGCGCCCGCGCTGTCCGAGCGCTTCACCGTGGTCGCCTGCGACCTGCGCGGGTATGGCGACTCGTCCAGGCCGCCCGGCGAGCTCGACCACGCCAACTACAGCAAGCGCACCATGGCGCACGATGCGCTGGCCGTGATGCGTTCCCTCGGCTTCGAACGCTTCCGGGTGCTGGCCCACGACCGCGGCGCGCGTGTCGCCGCGCGCCTGGCGGCCGACCATCCCCAGTCGGTCGAGAAATTGATTTTGCTCGACATCGCCCCCACGCTGGCGATGTACGAGCAGACCTCGGAAGCGTTCGCGCGCGCCTACTGGCACTGGTTCTTCCTGATCCAGCGCGCGCCCATGCCCGAGCGCCTGATCGAGGCCGACCCGGGCGCCTATGTGCGCGACGTAATGGGGGGCAGGAGCGCCGGCCTGGTGCCGTTCGATCCGCGCGCACTGGCTGAGTACGAGCGCTGCCTGGCGCTGCCCGGCGCCGCCCACGGCATCTGCGAGGACTACCGCGCCGCCGCCGGCATCGATCTCGAACACGACCGCGCCGACCGCGCGCGTGGCCACCGGCTGGCGATGCCGCTGCTGGTGCTGTGGGGCGCGCAGGGCGTGGTGGGACGCTGCTTCGACCCCCTGGAGGAATGGCGCCTGGTCGCCGACAATGTCAGCGGCGGCCCTTTGCCATGCGGGCACTACATCGCGGAAGAGGCCCCGCAGGCGCTGCTCGAACACGTGCTGCCGTTCCTGGCGTGACGCATGCCGGCCTGCGGGCTTCTGCAGGCCGGTCACACGCGCATGGCGAATTTGTCATATGCTTGCGGGTTCCTGTATTCACAACGGCGGCCGCCGGCCGCCCTGGCCCATGTCGACACCCAGCTCCACACCTTCCAGCGCCGCCGCGACGACGGCCGCAACCACAACCACAACCACAACTACGACCACGACCACGTCCGCGCCTTCCGGCGCCGTCATGCAGATCCTGTTCTCGGTCGCCTTTGTCCACCTGCTCAACGACTGCGTGCAGGCGGTGCTGCCCTCGATCTATCCGCTCCTCAAGCACGAATTCGCGCTCAGTTTCACCCAGGTCGGCCTGATCACGCTGACGTTCCAGTGCACCGCCTCGCTGCTGCAGCCGTGGATCGGCCTGTACACGGACAAGCGCCCGATTCCGTTCCTGCTGCCGATGGGGATGTGCGTGACACTGTGCGGCGTCGGCCTGCTGGCCTGGGCCAACAGCTTCACCATGCTCCTGATCGCGGCCGCCATGATCGGCGTCGGCTCGTCGACCTTCCATCCAGAAGCGTCACGGGTGGCGCGCCTGGCCTCGGGCGGGCGCTTCGGCTTCGCCCAGTCGCTGTTCCAGGTCGGCGGCAACGCCGGTTCGGCGCTCGGGCCGCTGCTGGCGGCGGCCATCGTGGTCGGCCGCGGGCAGGGCGAGATCGCCTGGTTCATGCTGTTGGTGCTGGTCGCGGTAGCGGTGCTGGTCGGCGTGAGCCGCTGGTATGGCAACCACCTGCGCAATATGGTCAAGAAGGCCGCGGCGCATGCGGGGCCGCAGCTGCCGCGCGCGAAAGTGATCCAGGCACTCAGCGTGCTGGCGCTGCTGGTGTTTTCCAAGTACATCTACATGGCCAGCCTGCAGACCTATTACACGTTCTTCCTGATCGAGAAGTTCCTGGTGCCGGTGGAAACCGCGCAGATGTACCTGTTCCTGTTCCTGGCCTCGGTGGCCGCCGGCACCTTCGCCGGTGGCCCGATCGGCGACCGGATCGGCCGCAAGCGCGTGATCTGGTTCTCGATCCTGGGCGCGGCCCCGTTCACCATCGCGCTGCCGTACGCCGACCTGTTCTGGACCGGCGTGCTGTCCGTGGTAATCGGGCTGATCATGTCGTCGGCCTTCTCGGCCATCGTGGTGTTTGCCCAGGAACTGGTGCCGGGCAAGGTCGGCATGATCTCCGGGATCTTCTTCGGCCTGATGTTCGGCATCAGCGGCGTGGGCGCGGCGGCCATGGGCAGCATCGCCGACCACGCCGGCATCGAGCAGGTGTACCGGATCGCGTCGTTCCTGCCCCTGTTGGGCATCCTGGCGGCGCTGCTGCCCAAAGTCGAGCGGCGCTAGCCGCAGGAGAATCGCCATGAACCTCGATGCCGTGCTGCGGATCGCCGCCTTCGACGACAACGGACGCGGCGGCAACCCGGCCGGTGTCTGGATCGGTGATGTTTTTCCACCGGCCGCCGCGATGCAGGCGCTGGCCCATGCGGTGGGCTATTCCGAAACCGCCTTCGCCGCGCGGGAAGGCGATGGCTGGCGGGTGCGCTATTTTTCGCCCGAATCCGAAGTGCCGTTCTGCGGCCACGCGACGATCGCGCTCGGCGCGGCGCTGGTGCGCGCACACGGCGCCGGCGTCTATCCGCTCACGCTGAACGCGGCGGCGATCACGGTCGAGGGCCGCCTGACTGGCGACGGCGTTGAAGCGGCCCTGCAATCGCCCCCGACCCGCAGCAGCGCGGCAGGCGGACCCCTGGTGGAGGCGGCGCTGGCGCTGTTCGGCTACACGCCGGCCGACCTCGACCCGCGCATCCCGCCGGCGCTGGCGCATGCCGGCGCCGACCACCTGGTGCTGGCCCTGGCGTCGCGCGCAGCGCTGGCGGCGATGCGTTACGACCTCGCCGCCGGGCGCGCGCTGATGGCGCGGCATGGCCTGGTGACGGTCGTGCTGGCCTGGGCCGAGCAGCCACAGCTGTTCCACACGCGCAATCCGTTCGCCTCCGGCGGCGTCTACGAAGATCCGGCCACCGGCGCCGGCACCGCCGCGCTGGCCGGTTACCTGCGCGACCTCGGCTGGCCACACGGCGGGCGGATCGAGGTCGTCCAGGGCGAAGACATGGGCATGCGTTCGCGCCTCACGGCCGACATCCCGCCGGCGCCGGGCAGTGCGATCCGTGTGTCCGGTACCGCGCGCAACATCTGATAGCTGAATGTAAATAACGATGCATAAGCACAAACGATAACCAACAAACAATCTTATTCATTGCAAACTTTTTATTATCTATCCTTTATTAGTTTTGTAAAAAACCAAACAGAAGTGTAAAGACCTTCCTGCTCAGCAATTTACGGTTCCATGACCGGATTGATAATTTGAACCAGACAAATTCTGTTTCAACCCATCAATCAGGAGCCCTCATGGCGCTGTATTCCGCAGCTGTTTTCAATCCGTCGAATGCGACCCGTCCGGGTACCGCCCGCGCAGCGGCGGGACGTCCGGTCGAGCGTTTGCCGTTCACTGTCCGCCGGGTCGAGACCGAGGCGGACCTGCTCAAGGCCGTACGCATCCGCCACGCCGCCTACGCCCGCCACGTACCGGAATTCGCCCACACGCTGGCCCAGCCCGAGGCGGCCGACTATGACGACGACACGGTCGTGCTGCTGGCCGAATCGAAGCTGGACGGCAGCGCGCTCGGCAGCACCCGGATCCGCAGCAACGCACGCCGACCGCTGAGCATCGAGGAATCGATTGCCTTGCCCGCCCACCTGCAGGGCCGGCGCCTGGTGGAGGCGGTGCGCCTGGGGATCGACGACGGCCGGGTGGGGCGGCTGGTCAAGACCGCCCTGATCAAGGCCTGCTTCATGTATTGCGAAGACAACGATATCGAGTACTCGGTCGCCGCCGGACGGCCGTCGGTGGCGCGCCAGTACGAGCAGCTGATGTTCGTCGACCTGTTCCCGGACGACGAGCCGATCCCGCTGCGCCACGCCGGCAATATCCCGCACCGGATCATGGCCTTCGAGATCGCGACCTTCCAGCAGCGCTGGACCGAGGCGCGCCATCCGCTGCGCGATTTCTTTTTCAACACGCACCACCCTGACATCGACGCCGGCCCACGCGCCTCGCCGCCGCTGGCCCCGGTCGCGCCGCGCCCGCTGGACGAACCAATGTTGCCCCCGCGCCGCGAAATCGCCTTCGCCTGATGACTATTGCATGACGGCACTACGGTAAAGCTGTATCCTTGCGGTTTGAACCTTTCCAGCCTACCTGCCAGGACCGGTTCCGATGGCCGTCGCCTACCTGCGGCGGCCGCCCTGTCTTCCTACCGCACATGCCAAACTTGACACATCAGCTTCGTGGAACGTCGGCGGCCGCGCTTCACGCGGTCGTCGAGCTGGTGCTCAAGATCTTTGCCTATTACCTGATCCCGCTCGGCATTGCCCTGGTGTCGCTGATCGCGCTGGTGTTCTGGCACGACGAATACCGCTCCAGCGGCGACGTGCCGCTGTCGATGCATGTCGTCGTCGACGAAGCCGCGTCGCTGTCGCCGGACGGCGCCCTGGCGCTGGCGCGCTCGCGGCCACTCGTCAATCAGCACGACAACCACCTGTCCGAGACGCCGGTCTGGTTCGCCTTCGAGCCGATGCCGCGCCCGGGCGAGCAGGTGATCGACTTCCCGTCGCGCCATGCGCAGGACGTGGCGTGCTGGGACGCCGGTACGCTGGCGAAGATCGGCGCGGTCACCCGCGCCAGCGGCGGCGGGGTGCTGCGCGTGGAAAAGGCCGGCTTCGCGATGCGCCTGGCGCCGCTGCCGCGCGAACTGCTGTGCCGCGCCACCTTCGCCGGCCCGGCGCGCCTGTCGGTGCTGCAATGGCCGGCCGAGCAGTTCGCGCTGTCGGTCCGGCAGTACCACCGCAAGTCGGGGCTGCTCGATGGCGGCATGATCGTGCTGGCGCTGTTCATCCTGGTCACGGCCGCCATCAACCGCCAGCCCGTGTACGTGCTGTTCGCCGGCTGGCTGATCCTGAACCTGCGCATCGGCGCGCTGTCGGCCGGCTGGGACATCCAGTGGCTGGGCCAGACCGTGCCGTCCGACTGGCTGCTGCGCAGCCGCTCCGTCACGATCACCCTGTACGGCATCGCCACGCTGACCCTGTACCAGGCGCTGCTCAAGGAACACCTGGCCGAGATGCGCTACCTGCTGCCGATGCGCGTCATGCAGTGGCTGTGCATCCCGATGCTGATCGTGGCCATGACGGTGCCGTTCGCCACCTTCCTGCCGCTGCTGTGGGTGATCACGGCGTGCTGCTTCTCCCTGATGACGATCGGCCTGTTCAAGATCATCGTCGAATCGCGCACCCGGGTCGCCTCGTGGTTCGCGGCGTCGTTCGCGGTGACCTTCCTGGCCACCATCGCCGAAGTCGCGGCGGCCGCGCTGGGCATGCGCGAACTGCTGGGCGTCATCAACCACGTCACCGCGGCGCTGGCCTCGAGCCTGCTGGCCGCGCTGGCCGTGGCCGAGCAGATGCGCATGGAAACCGAAAAGCGCCAGGAAGCCCAGGACGAACTCGAGCACGCCTACCAGGCCATGCCGGTCGGCCTGTTCACGCTGGACATGTACGGCCACTTCCTGAGCGTCAATCCGGCCTTGCAGAAGATGCTGGGGATGACCAGTTTCACGGCCGGGCGCACCGCCTGGCGCCAGTTCTTCACCGAAGCGAGCTGGGCCAACCTGCACGAGCAGGTGCATGCCAGGGCCGAGGCCGAGATGGAGCTGGCCAGCCGCGATGGCAACCAGCGCTTCCTGGTCAGCGCCACGCTGGCGCGCGCCCGCATCGAGGGCGTGCTGCAGGACACCACAGAAAAGCACAAGGCCACCGAGCAGCTGCGCTTCATGGCCAATAACGATCCGCTCACCAAGGTGTTCAACCGGCGCGGCATCGAGCGCGAATTCGCGAACGCGGCGGCCAGCCTGTCGAGCGGGCGGCCGATGGCGCTGGCCTACGTCGACCTCGACCGCTTCAAGCTCATCAACGACCTGTTCGGCCATGGCGCCGGCGACGAAGTGCTCAAGCAGGTGTGCGAGCGGATGGGCACCATGCTGGCCGGCGGCCAGCAGATCGGCCGCGTCGGCGGCGACGAATTCGTGATCGTGATGCCGGAAACGGCGATCCCGCTGGCCTCGATCATCTGCCGCGGCATCGTCGACCGGCTCGGCAATACGCCGTACCGGGTAGGCGACAAGGCCTTCCATGTGCGCGGTTCGGTCGGCCTGATCGAGGTGTTGCCGGGCATGCCGATGAAGGATGCCGTGTCGACCGCCGACCGCGCCTGCCGCGAAGCCAAGGGCGGGCAGGGCGACAGCCTGGTGGTGTACGAGCGCGGCGCCGCCGCCTTCCGCCAGCGCGCCGCCGAGCTCGACCTGGTCGAGCGCCTGTCGGGCCCGAACGCCACCGACAACCTGCTGCTGGAAATGCAGCCGATCATGTCGCTGCGCGCACCGAACGAGTCGCTCAATTTCGAAGTGCTGCTGCGCATGCGCGAAGCGGACGGACGCGTGGTGCCGGCCGGCGACGTGATCGCGGTGGCCGAAAAGAGCGGGCGCGCCAGCATCATCGACCGCTGGGTGCTGAATACCACGCTGGCCTGGATCGCCGAGCATAGCGACGAGCTGATCAATACCCGTTTCGTGTGCATGAACCTGTCGGGGGCGTCGCTCAACGACGAGCGCTTCGTGCAGGACACCTTCGAGATCCTGGGCCGCTACGTGCACGTGGCCAGCCGCCTGTGCCTGGAAATCACCGAAAGCGTGGCGCTGCACGACCTCGACAACACGCGCCGCTTCATCGACCAGGTGCGCAGCTTTGGCGTGAAGGTGGCGCTGGACGACTTTGGCGCCGGCTACACGTCGTTCTCGTACCTGAAGGAATTGCCGGCCGACGTGCTCAAGATCGACGGCAACTTCATCGTCAATATCAACGCCCATCCGGCGAATGTGGCGATCGTCGAGGCGATCGTCAGCCTGGCCGTCAACCTTGGCATGAAGACCATCGCCGAGTGGGCCGAGGATGCGGCCACGGTGCAGACGCTGCACGAGATCGGCGTCGACTATGTGCAGGGCTATGTGGTGGCGCGGCCGATGGCGCCCGAGCGTTTGCTGGAAGGCCGTTCGGCTGCCGGCTTCATCCGCGATGAAGACTTGCTGAACCTGATGCGCGAGCTCGACAATCCGCCGCCGCCACACCTGGCCAGCGTCACCCGACTACGTTAATCCAGCGTCGCCAGCGTCGCGCGGCTGCCCACGTCCCCGATCAGGAACTGGGCGCGCGCCGCGCGCATCGTCGTCACGTCGCTCGACAGCGGCTTGGCGGCCACGCGCTGCAGGCCGGCCGGGTGGCGCTGCACGGCGTTCGACGGTGGCAGCACGGTGCGGTCCACCCGCATCGGGTAGGGCTCGACGCGGGTCACGCCTTCATTCGACGACAGGTTCGCCATGCGCACGGTGGTGCTGCCCGTTTCGCACGGCATGTCGGTCAGCGTCACGCGGCCGGCGCCGTCGACACACTTGACGATGGCGTTCTGCGCCAGGGCGGCAGAACCGGTGATCGTGAAGGCGGCCAGCAGGCCGATCTGGCAGAGATGACGTTTCATCGCGGGCTCCCGTCGATTGCAATATTCAGAGTAGATATTGTCTTCCTTGCATCATTGCGCTTCTGTTCGCCAGTTCACGTGCCGGTGTAGGCGCAGGCGCCGTCGTTTTGCAACAAACAGTCACCGCACACTGGAATGACGACCGGGTGCCCGAGGCGTCATGCGGCGCGCATGAATTCGCGGCGCTGCTGGACAGGCGCCGCCGCGGTGCGCTACGGTGGGCGCCATGAATCCATTCGACAATGCGGCGGGCCGCTACGACAGCACTTTTCACGTGGAGACGGTCTGCTTCGAGCGCATCTTCGATGCGCCGGCCCGCACTGGCAGCTTCAGCTTCGAAGCGGCCGGCAAGCGCCAGTACGGCGTGATCCTGCACGGCGGCGACGTGCCGCGCGAAGGAGCGCGCTATGCGGTGGCGCTGGCCGAGCCAGGAAACTGGCAGACCATCCGCGCCTGGCGCGAGCTGTCGACGTCCGACGTGCATCTGCATGAAACCGTCTGGATGGTCGTGATGGAATACGCCTGGCTGGTGTATTTCGTGTTTCCCCTGTTGCTCGGCATGGCGCTGTTCGGGCTTGGCGGCTGGGCCGCCCTGGCAGTGCTGGCGGCGAGCGTCTGGGCCGGCGCGGCCTGGTTGCGGCGGGTGGTGCGGCGCAACCGCGCGATGGCGCGGGCGCTGCTTGCGGTTTGATAAGATGCATGACTCCATCGACCGCTCGCACAAGGACTCCCGCATGACCACGCCCCAACTGCCCACCTACGAAGACGTCGCCCAGGCCGCCGAACGCATCCTCGGCGTGGCCCACCGCACCCCGGTGCTGACCTCGCGCACCGTCAACGAGGAGTTCGGCGCCGAGGTGTTCTTCAAGTGCGAGAACCTGCAGCGCATGGGCGCGTTCAAGTTCCGTGGCGGCTACAACGCGCTGGCCAGGTTCACGCCGGAGCAGCGCCGCGCCGGCGTGGTCGCGTTCTCGTCGGGGAACCACGCGCAGGCGGTGGCGCTGGCGGCCCGTATCCTGGAGATGCCGGCCACGATCATCATGCCGCAGGACGCCCCGGGCGCGAAGGTGGCTGCCACCCGCGGTTACGGCGCCACCGTGGTGACCTATGACCGCTATACCGAAGACCGCGAACAGATCGGCCGTGATCTGGCCGAGAAGAACGGCCTGACCCTGATTCCGCCCTACGACCATCCGGACGTGATCGCCGGGCAGGGCACGGCGGCCAAGGAACTGTTCGAGGAAACCGGCGCGCTGGACGCCTTCTTCGTGTGCCTGGGCGGCGGCGGCCTGCTGGCCGGGTCGGCCCTGGCCACGCGCGCGCTGGCGCCGGGCTGCCGCCTGTACGGCGTCGAGCCGGAAGCCGGCAACGATGGCCAGCAGTCGTTCCGGTCGGGCCAGATCGTCCACATCGACACCCCGCGCACGATCGCCGACGGCGCCCAGACCCAGCACCTGGGCCAACTGACCTTCCCGATCATCCGGCGCGATGTCGACGACATCCTGACGGCGAGCGACGAGGAACTGATAGCCTGCATGCGCTTCTTCGCCGAGCGCATGAAGATCGTGGTGGAGCCGACCGGCTGCCTGGGCTTCGCCGCGGCGCGCCAGATGAAGGACAGCCTGAAGGGCAAGCGGATCGGGATCCTGGTCAGTGGCGGGAATATCGACCTGGCCCGCTTCGCGGCGCTGGTCGCACAATAGATGTCAGCGTGTGCGACGTGGGGTGGACGGGTTTCCGTCCACGCGTTCAACCAGCCCTGGAACAACCAACGATGCTGCGCACGGCGGGTGAAGGCGTGGGCGGCATGGCCGCCCACCGCGCTCGGTCGGAGACAAGCAGTGTGACGCTCAATCCGCCAGCGGCAACGCCACCTGCAGCATGAAGCCACCGCCTTCGCGGTTGCGCACTTCCAGTCCGGCGTTATGGCGCGTCAGCACGCGTTCGACGATCGCCAGTCCCAGTCCGGCGCCGTTGGCCTGGCCGCGCGCCGTGTCGAGCCGCGTAAACGGTTTCATCAGTGCCGCGATCTGGTCCGGCGGCACGCCGACGCCATGGTCGCCGATCTCGATCAGCGCGCGCCGGCCGTGGGCGGTCGCCTTCACGCGCAGCACGATGTCGATCTCGGTCAGGCCGGTACCGGGCGTGGCGCCGTAGCGGCGCGCGTTCTCGATGATGTTGTTCATCACGCGGCGCAGGTCGGTGGCGTTGCCCAGCACGTGCACGCCCGGCATCAGGTCGGTTTTCACCACCAGGTTCGGGATGCGGCCGGCGTCGCGGCCGACGTCGGCCAGCAGCTCGGACAGGTTCACCGCAACGAAGGTCGCGGCCTCGGTCGGCTTGGCGTAGTCGAGGAACTGGCCGATGATCGCATCCATCTGCGAGATGTCCGACTGCATGCCTTCGCGCGCCTCGTTGCTCAGGTTGGCCATCTCGACCTCGAGCCCCATGCGCGCCAGCGGCGTGCGCAGATCGTGCGAGATGCCGGCCAGGATCACGGCGCGGTCTTTTTCCACCTGGGCCAGGTCGTCGACCATCTGGTTGAAGCTGCGGTTCGCTTCGATGATCTCCTGCGAGCCGCGCTCGGGCAGCGCCACCGGCCGCTCGCCCTTGGCGATCGCGCGCGCCGCCGCCGTCAGGCGCGCCAGGGGGCGGTTCACCAGGCTTGAAATGAGGGCGGCGCCGACCAGCGACAGCAGGCCGACCACGGTAGCCCAGCCGAGCCACTGCACGCGGCTCAAGCCGGCAATACGTTCGCGCTCGAGCATCAGCCAGTACTGGTCGTCCTCGATCTTGAAGCTGATGTAGAAGCCCGGCACGCCGTTCACTCCACCCGCGAAGCGCGTGTCCTGACCGAGCCGCTCGCGCACCGTCGCCACGAATTCCGGCAGCAGGGCGCTGTGCTGGGGCGGATCGACCCGGTCGGTGTCTTCGAGCGTGAAGATGCGGATGCCTTCGTTCGACACCAGTTCGATCAGCAGTTCGCGGCGCAGTTCGGGCGCCGAGTGGGTCAGCGCGGCCTTGGTGATGGTGACCACCGATACCACCAGCTCGGCCGCCTGCTGTGCCTGCTTATCGCGCTGGAACACGCTGATCATGCCGATCCATGCGCCCATCGAGACGGCCGTCAGCACCGACATCAGGAAGAAGGTGCGCCAGAACAGGCCGCTCTTGAACCAGGCAAAGCGAAGGGCGCGGCGCGCCCGGAAAAGCGGGGCGAACACTAGCGCGGCTGGCCTTCGGGAATGAACACGTAGCCCAGTCCCCACACGGTCTGGATGTACAGCGGGCTCGATGGATCGGGTTCGATGAGTTTGCGCAGGCGCGAGATCTGGACGTCGAGCGAACGGTCGAACACTTCGTATTCACGGCCGCGCGCCAGCTCCATCAGCTTTTCGCGCGAGAGCGGCTGGCGCGCATGGCGGGCGAATACCTTGAGCACCGAGAATTCGCCGGTGGTCAGCGGGACCGTCTCGCCATTCTTCTTGAGCGTGCGCGTGCCCAGGTCGAGCACGAAGTCGCCGAACTCGAAGGTCTGCGGGGTTTCGGACGGCGCGCCCGGGATCTCGTCCGGGCCCTTGCGGCGCAGGACCGCGCCGATGCGCGCCACCAGCTCGCGGGGATTGAACGGTTTGGGCAGGTAATCGTCGGCGCCCATCTCGAGGCCGACGATGCGGTCGACGTCCTCGCCCTTGGCGGTGAGCATGATGATCGGGGTCTGGTCGCCGGCGCCGCGCAGGCGGCGGCAGATCGACAGGCCGTCTTCGCCCGGCAGCATCAGGTCGAGCACCAGCAGGTCGTAGCGCTCGCGCAGCCACAGCTTGTTCATGGCCGGCGCGCTTTCCGCGGTGACGACCTGGAAGCCCTGTTCGGTGAGATAGCGGCGCAGCAGGTCGCGCAGGCGCACGTCGTCGTCCACGACCATGATCTTGGCCGAGTGGCCGCTCGGCGCAGTCGTACCTGAAGAATTGTTCGTCGTCGAAAGAGTCATAAAAGCTGTCCAGAATTGTCAGATGAATGTCGCTATGGTAACTTCTTATGGCTGAAACGCAGGGGCGACTCAGCCCAGCCATTACACTATGTTACAAACTTTACCCAATGCGTCTTACACCGCTGACGGTATGCATCTACACTGGCGTCAAGTGATCAACACAGCTTATCCGTTTATCCGGCAACGCGGAAGAGGAACACCATGAACCACGCGCTACTCCACAACCAAGCAGTATCCGGCGCCCCGAGCCGCCGGCTTGCCCAGGTAGTGCGCCTTGGTGTCGTCGCCTGCGTACTCGCCGTCACCGGCGCATCGGCCCTGGCCCAGGATCGCAACCCGCGCCGTGACGAAGAGCAGCAGGCGCGCGAGCGCTACCAGCTGCAGGCGCAGCAAGCGCAGCAGGATGTGCGCTACGACCAGCGCGTGAACGAACTGCGCGACGAGCAGCGCCGTCAGATGGAGCAGGAGGCGCAGATGCGCAGCGAAGCGCGGCGCCGCGACGGCCGCATGACGCCCGACGAACGGCGCGACCTGCGCCGCCAGATCAACGAGGCCGGCGTCGACCTGTATCCGAACGCACGGCGCCGCTGATCGGTGACTACTGACCGCGACTGCGGCCTGCGAACGACCTCATGACGGCGCCTTGATGGCGCCGTTGTCACATCTGCGCTTTGATGCATGCCAGTGCGCCATGCCCGACCTGACTGACTGCGGATAGCGGCGACTGCCCCTGGTAATTGTTACGTCGTACGTCCAATTCGTTAAAACAGATGATTTGTTGCCTAGTTAGATTTCTTTATTGAAATCTAATTGCTATATGTTTATTTACTTTGCGCAACATGCTATCTTTACGCCGACCTTACTGTGTGTAAAGGCCAGCAGTATCCTCAGTCCGTCTGGAGCGCGAACGTGTCCGATCATGCCGTACCACCCGAGGTTGTCGACACCGCCGCCCGCTTCGCCTCGAGCGGCCCCGAACACTGCGTCGCGCGGCGCGACGACGGCGTGTATGCCGATCCCGAGGTGCTCGGCACCACGCTGGTGGCGGCCATCGACGGCATCCTGCATAGCGGCCACTACTTCAAGGGCCTCGACTACGCGCTCCTGATCAAGGCGCTGTACGGCCATGGTCCCGCGCTGCCGCGCGATGCGGCCGGCCGCACCGTGGTGCGCTTCGCCGACGACATCGCCGCGTTCACGCCGGCGCGCCAGGCGCTGTACCGGTCGGTCAAGATCGCGGACGGCCATGCCGAATACTATTTCGAGCCGGTGTTCATGGCGGACGGCGAGGGCGTCGACCAGCCGGCCCGGCTCGACACCGACGAATTCGTCGCCGACATCTGGACCAAGGGGATCCGCTTCGGCGTCGAGGTCGACGCCATCGCGCGCCTGATCGACACCGGCGCGGCCGGCCGCTACATCGTGGCGCGCCGCCTCGTGCCGCAGCAGGGCGAGGATGCGCGCATCGAGGAAGTCACGGCCGACCTGCACCGCAGCGACGCCCCGCGCCAGCTCGCCAACGGCAAGCTCGACCTGATGAGCTTCGAGAACCGCTTCCCGCAAGTGAAAATGGGTACCCGCCTGCTGCGCAAGGTGCCCGCCACGCGCGGCTTGCCGGGCTTCGACTTGAATGGCATTCCGGTTGCGCCCGAGCCGCCGCGCGACGTCGACCTGGGCGCCTGGTCCGACGAGGGCACGGCGCTCGAGCACACGCCGGACGGCGAATTCCTGGTCGCCTGCCGCGACGGCTTCCTGAACGTCGACGCCAAGCGCAGCCGCATCGCGATCACCGACAAGATCGTCAGCCGCGACGGCGTCAGCGCCCGCACCACCGGCAACCTGCACCTGAGCGGCGACTACGAGGAATTCGGCGAGATCCAGGAGCAGCGCATCATCGAAGGGGAGAGCATCACCGTGCACGGCAACGTGTTCGGCCACGTGCTGGCGCGCAGCGGCGCGGTCAACCTGCGCCGCAACCTGGTCGGCGGCAGCGCGCGCAACCTCGATGGCAACGTGCTGGTGCTGGGCGTGGCCTCGAACGCGAGTGTCGTGGCGCTCAAGGGCGAGGTGGTCCTGGCGCGGGCCGAGAACTGCGTGATCGCGGGCGCGCGCGTGCGCATCGAGACGGCGGTCAATTGCGAGATCATCGGCGGCGATGTCGAGGTCACCCACGCCGAGGGCTGCGCCATCGCCGCCAGCCGCCTGGCCATCGACAGCGCGGCGCCATGGCGCCAGCACGAGATGCTGGCCTGGATACTGCGCCCCGACTGCAGCCGCATCGATGCCGCGCTGGACGAACTGCGCGCGCGCATGGATGGCCTGGGCGCACTGGCGGCGCGCCAGCGCGCGGCGATGGAGGCACTCACCGCGCAGCCGGACGTGCGCGCCTACATGCTGCTGGCGTCGCGCGTGCGCAAGGGCGAACTGGTGCTCACGCCGGCCCAGAAGCCGCAATTCGAGCGCCTGGCGGCGGCCAGCGCGCCGGCGCTCAAGGAACTGGGGCGCCTGTCCCGGCATGCGCAAGCGCTGGAGGCCGAGCAGCAGGGCGGCGCCGCCATCCTGCTGCGGCTGCAGGCGCAGCGCGCCGCACGGATCGGGACGGTGGGCGTGAAGATCGGATTGCTGGCCGGCGAGGTGCAGGTGCGGGTGCTGCCGTTCGACCCGGACCTGGGCTGCGCCTGGGACGTGGCGCCGCGCGAACTCAAGGGGCGCCTGCGCGACACCCGCGGCACCGAATTGCTGCATGCGGGCGCGGGCGGCAGCTGGTCGTGCGACAGCGCCGGCATGCCGGACAGCCCGGCTTTTTCCTGCGTTTCACCTGACCCGCGCCTGACCCGTGGCCCCCAGGGCCCGCTCGGCGATAGTTGACCGCAGTCAACATCAGCGTCGGGGACGGGCATACGATGGTGGCGGACTCTTGAAGGATCTGCCATGAACACGACGACCTGCAGCACCCGCGAATTTCTCAGTTTCATGCTCGACGGCCAGGAATACGGCCTCGATTGCGCCCGCGTGGAACAGCTCAAGCAACTCGATTCACTGGAGCGCTTCGCCGCCGACGGCGAAATCATCGGCGGGGTGGCGCTGTCGCATGGCGTGATCCTGCCGGTGGTCGACATGCGCGCCGGGCAGGTGGGCGCTTCGCTGGCCGCGCGGCGCAATACCGACGTGATCATCCTGCGCCTGAGCAGCGGCATGGTGGGGATGGTGGTGGAGGGCGTGACCGGCATCGTGCACGTGCGATCCGATGCGATCACACCGCTGCCGCAGGCGCGCGATGCTGCCTATCTGATCGGGCTGGCGCAGGTCGACGGACGCCGGCTGGTGCTGGTCGATATCGACCGCCTGATGTCGCTGTCACCACGCCGGCCGCTCAGGGTGGCGTAATAATGCGCCAATAACCTGCCATTAACGTGCCCACAGCGCGCCCATAGAGCGTCCATAGCGCATCCATAGCGCTTCCATAGCGCGCCCATGGCGTCACAATGTCCTTGCCAGCCCATGCGCCGTCATTCCCGCGAAGGCGGGAATCCAAGTTTGCTCGCATGACCACCAACGCTCTTGCAGCAACGCGACGGGCTTGAAGCCTGAACCGAACCGCGTGTCAGGCCGACTGCGGCGTCAGGGCCTCGAGCTGCTCCTGCACTTCCAGCCACTCCATCTCCAGCGCTTCCAGGTCGCGCACCGCGAACGCCTGGTCCGCGACCGCGGTCTTGAGCTTGTCCTTGTTGCCGGCATCGTAGATCGCCGGGTCGAGCAGCACCGCGTCGATCCCGGCCTTCTTCGTCTGCAGCTTGGCCATCTGCTCGTCGATGCGCTTGAGGCGGTTTTCGAGCGGCTTGCGCTGGGCGGCCAGGCGCTGGCGTTCCTCGGCTTCGAGACGCTTCTGTTCCTTGCGCTCGGCCGGGGAGGCCGTCGGCACGGGGGCTGCCGGCGCGGCCTTGGCAACCGGCGCCGCGGCCGGCGTCGGCAGCGTCTGTGCGTTCGGGTTCTTGGCCTGGGCCAGCTTGGTCTTGAATAGCCAGTCCTTGTAGTCGTCCAGGTCGCCGTCGAACGGCTGCAGCTTGCCGTCCGCCACGATGATGAACTGGTCGGTGGTGGCGCGCAGGAGGTGCCGGTCGTGCGAGACCACCACCAGCGTGCCCTCGAACTGGGCCAGCGCCATGGTCAGCGCTTCGCGGGTTTCCAGGTCCAGGTGGTTGGTCGGTTCATCGAGCAGCAGCAGGTTCGGACGCTGCCACACGATCAGGGCCAGCGCCAGGCGCGCCTTTTCTCCGCCCGAGAACGGCTTGATCGGGCTGGTCACCATGTCGCCCGGGAAGTTGAAGCTGCCCAGGAAGTTGCGCAGCTCCTGTTCGCGCACGGTCGGCGCGATCTTGGCCAGGTGCCACAGGGGCGATTCGTCATGGCGCAGCATCTCGACCTGGTGCTGGGCGAAGTAGCCGATCGACAGGCCCTTGCCGATCGTCGACTGGCCGGTCAGCGGCTTCAGTTCGCCCGCCACGGTCTTGATCAGGGTGGATTTGCCGGCGCCGTTCACGCCCAGCAGGCCAATGCGCTGGCCGATCTGCAGCGAGAAGTTGATGTGGTTGACGATGGTCTTGGCGCCGACCTTGTCGCCGTGTTCGTCCAGCAGCGGGTAGCCGGCGTCCACGCCTTCCAGCACCAGCAGCGGATTCGGGGCCGCCAGCGGCTCGCGGAATTCGAACGAGAATTCGGCGGCGGCGCGCAGCGGCGCCAGTTCTTCCATTTTCGACAGCGCCTTGATCCGGCTCTGCGCCTGGCGCGCCTTGGTGGCCTGCGCCTTGAAGCGGTTGATGAACGATTCGAGGTGGGCGCGCTGGCGGTTCTGCTTCTCGATGGCCGACGCGGCCAGCACCATCTGGGCGGCGCGCTGGCGCTCGAAGCTCGAGTAGTTGCCGCCGTAGCGTTTCAGCTTGCGGTCGTCGATATGCACGATCACGTTGACGATTTCGTCGAGGAAGTCGCGATCGTGCGAGATGATGATCAGGGTGCCCGGATAGCGCTTGAGCCAGTCCTCGAGCCAGATGATCGCGTCCAGGTCCAGGTGGTTGGTCGGTTCATCGAGCAGCAGCAGGTCGGAAGGGCACATCAGCGCCTGCGCCAGGTTCAGGCGCATGCGCCAGCCGCCCGAGAAGCTGGCCACCGGCTGGTTCATCTGCGCCAGCGAAAAGCCCAGGCCCAGCAGCAGCTGTTCGCCGCGCGACTGCACCGTGTAGGCGTCGGCGTCCATCAGCGCGCCGTGCAGCTCGCCCAGGCGCATGCCGTGGGCGTCGACGTCCGGGTGCGATTCCAGTTCTTCCAGTTCGGCCTGCAGTTTGCGCAGGTTGACGTCGCCGTCGATCGCGTAGTCGAGCGCGGCGCGCTCGAGCGGCGGGGTCTCTTGCGCCACGTAGGCCATGCGCCACTTGACCGGGAAGTCGATCTGGCCCTGGTCCGGATGCAGCTCGTTGCGCAGCATGCCGAACAGGCTCGATTTGCCGGCGCCATTGGCGCCGATCAGGCCGATCTTGTCGCCCGGGTTGAGGGTAAGGTCGGCGTCCACGAGCAGCGGCTTGGTGCCGCGCATCAGGCTGACGTTCTGGATTCGGATCATGGTGTGCTACCGTAAAAATCTGATGACTGTGTTGGCTTCAAAACGTCGTCCCCGCGCAGGCGGGGACCCAAGTCTTATGCTCCGCCACGATGGTGTGCGTTCGTGACGGAGCGGGCAAACTTGGATCCCCGCCTGCGCGGGGATGACGGTTTTCTGGCCGGTGAATAGAACGATGCTAGCGTACTGCGTGTGCTTATTGCGCTTATTGCGCCGTCTGCAACTGCTCCGCCGTCAGCAGGAACACCGCATCGTCGCCGATGCTGGTGGTCAGCCAGGTCAGGCCCAGCGCGCCGAAGGCGGCTTCGGCGAACTCGCGCTCGTTGCCGATTTCGACCACCAGGATGCCTTCCGGGCTCAGGCGCTCGGCGGCGCCGGCGATGATCTTGCGCACCAGGTCCATGCCGTCCTCGCCGCCGGCCAGCGCGATCTGCGGCTCGTTCAGGTATTCCTGCGGCAGCGTGCGCATCGATTCCGAATTGACGTACGGCGGATTGGTGACGATCAGGTCATACTTCTTGAACGGCACGTTCTCGTACAGGTCGGACTCGATCGGGTTCACGCGGCCTTCCAGCTTGTAGTCGCGGATGTTGTGCTCGGCCACGGCCAGCGCGTCCTTCGAGATGTCGACCGCGTCGACCACCGCGTTCGGGAAGGCTTCGGCCAGCATGATCGCCAGGCAGCCGCTGCCCGTGCACAGTTCGAGCACGTTCTCGACCGCGTCCGGCTCCACCAGCCATGGGCTGAACTGGTGCGGGACCAGTTCGGCGATGAAGGAGCGCGGCACCAGCACGCGCTCGTCGACGTAGAACTTGTACTCGCCCAGCCAGGCTTCCCTGGTGATGTAGGCGGCCGGCACGCGCTCGGTGACGCGGCGTTCGATCACCGCCAGCACGGCCAGCACTTCGTCGGGCAGCAGCCTGGCGTCGAGGAAAGGCTCGAGGCGGTCCAGCGGCAGCTTGAGCGTGTGCAGGATCAGGTAGGCGGCTTCGTCGAAGGCTTCGACGCTGCCGTGGCCGAAGAAAAGCTTGGCGCCGTTGAAGCGGGTGACGGCGTAGCGCAGCAGGTCGCGGGGGGTGCTGAAGGTGGTATTGGTCATGGCCATGTTCTCGTGTTGGGGGCGCAATGTGCGGCGTACTAGGCCAGCAGGCGTTCGAGCGTGCGGCGGTAGATATTCTTCAGGGGTTCGATGTAGCGCAGCTCAATGTGTTCGTCGATCTTGTGGATGCTGGCATTCGGTGGCCCGAATTCTATCACCTGGGGGCAGATGCGGGCGATGAAGCGGCCATCCGAGGTCCCTCCGCTGGTCGATAGTTCGGTCTGCACGCCCAGTTCGTCCCGGATCGCGTCGCACAGGGAATCGGAAAGGCGGCCCTTCTCGGTCAGGAACGGCTGGCCCGACAGCGTCCATTCGAGGTCGTAGTCCAGGCCGTGGCGGTCGAGGATGGCGTGCACGCGCGCGGCCAGGCCGTCGGCGGTGCTGGCGGTCGAGAAGCGGAAGTTGAAGTCGATACCGACCTGGCCCGGGATCACGTTGGTGGCGCCGGTGCCGGCCGCGATGTTCGATACCTGCCAGCTGGTCGGCGCATAGTACTCGTTGCCGTCGTCCCAGACTTCGTTCGCCAGTTCGGCCAGCGCCGGCGCCATCTGGTGGATCGGGTTGCGCGCCAGCTGCGGGTAGGCGATGTGGCCCTGGATGCCCTTGATGTCCAAGCGTCCCGACAGGGAGCCACGGCGGCCGTTCTTGATGGTGTCGCCCAGCACGTGGTTCGAGGTCGGCTCGCCCACCACGCAGTAGTCGAGCAGCTCGCCGCGCTCTTCCAGCCGGTCGACCACGATCGCGGTGCCATCGACCGCCGGGCCTTCTTCGTCGCTGGTGATCAGGAACGCGATCGAGCCGCGGTGGGCGGGGTGGCTGGCCACGAATTCCTCGCTTGCGACCACCATCGCCGCGATCGAGGTCTTCATGTCGGACGCGCCGCGCCCGAACAGCTTGCCGTCGCGGATGGTCGGCGCGAACGGGGGCGACTCCCACTGGTGCAGCGGGCCGGCCGGGACCACGTCGGTATGGCCGGCAAAGACGAATACCGGCGCCGTGGTGCCTCGCCTGGCCCACAGGTTGGTCACGCCATTGGACTCGATCGTTTCACACACGAAGCCCAGCGGGGCCAGCAGTTCGATCAGGCGCCCCTGGCAGCCCTTGTCGTGCGGGGTGATCGAATCGAGGGCGATCAGTTCTTCGGTCAGCTGCAGGGTGCGCGAGGGTTTCACCGGTCAGCCTCCGAACCTGGCGGCGTAGGCGTCGGGCGAGAAGCCGACCGAGACCGGTCCCACGCCCTGCAGGACCGGGCGCTTGATGACGGACGGGTTTTCCAGCATCAGTGCAAGGGCCTGCTCGGCGTCGGTGATCTGCGCCTTGCGCTCGTCCGGCAGGTTGCGCCAGGTCGTGCCCTTGCGGTTGACCAGCGTTTCCCAATCGAGGTCGGCCAGCCAGGACTGCACCAGTTCGCGGCTCAAACCCTGTTTCTTGAAGTCGTGGAAGGTGAAGTCGTGGCCGTGATCGAGCAGCCAGGTGCGGGCTTTCTTGACGGTGTCGCAGTTGGGGATGCCGTAGAGGGTCGTGGTCATGGATTGACGTCCGTCAGTGCGGACGGGCTGTTCAAAAAAGGACAGAAGGATAGAGGATCGGCGCGGGTGCGCGCAAGCCTGAAGCGATTGTACACAGGTGGCGCAGGCGGCAGCGGCCGCCTGGCGTGGAACGCGGGGCGTGGGTCAGTTCTTGAGCGTGAACTCGCGGAACGAGGCGCTCTCGGATTCGTCCTGCTTGCTCGGGTCTTCGCGCTGCACCTGGCTTTCCGGGCCGTTGTTGAGCAGCCAGAGCAGGTTGGTGGCCGAATCGGCATTGGCCATCGCTTCTTCCTGGCTCACGCGACCATCCTTGACCAGGTGGAACAGGGCCGCCTCGAACGATTGCGAGCCGGGCGACAGGCTCTTGTCCATCGCATCCTTGATCTGGCTGATCTCGCCTTTTTCGATCAGGTCGGCGATGTAGCGGGTGTTGAGCATGACCTCGACCGCCGCCTGGCGCTCGCCGCCATGGGCCGACTTGACCAGGCGCTGCGAAATGATCGCCTTGATGCTCGACGCCAGATCCTGCAGCAGGGCGGGGCGGTTCTCGATCGGGTAGAAGCTGACGATGCGGTTCAGCGCGTTGTAGCTGTTGTTGGCGTGCAGGGTGGCCAGCACCAGGTGGCCCGATTGCGCATAGGCCAGCGCCGCCGCCATCGTTTCGCGGTCGCGGATCTCGCCGATCAGGATGCAGTCCGGCGCCTGGCGCAGCGAGTTTTTCAGGGCAACCTGCAGGCTGGTGGCGTCGGCGCCGATCTCGCGCTGGTTGACGATCGATTTCTTGTTCTTGAACAGGTACTCGATCGGGTCTTCGAGTGTGAGGATGTGGCCGGTGCGCAGGCCGTTGCGGTGGTCGAGCATCGACGCGATGCTGGTCGATTTACCCGAGCCGGTGGCGCCCACCAGCAGCAGCAGGCCGCGCTTTTCCATGATCAGCTCGGACAGGACCGGCGGCAGGCCCAGTTCGGCGAGCGGCGGGATGCTGGCCGGGATGAAACGGAAGACCGCCGAGATCGAACCGCGCTGGCGGAAGGCCGACAGGCGGAAGCGTCCCAGGTTGGCGACCGACACGCCCGTGTTGAGTTCGTTGTCGCGGTCCAGCTCGTCCATCTGCTCGGGCGTCAGGATCTCGGACAGCAGCGACTCGATATTTTCCTGCGCCAGCCGATGCTGGTTGATGGGGATCAGATTGCCGTTGATCTTGATGTGAACCGGCGAATTCACCGCGAAGAACATGTCGGATGCGTTCTTCTCTTTCATCAGGTGGAACAGGCGGTCCATTGCCATCGTAGCGACTCCGTAAGGTATTTCAGGGCTGGTTTCAGGTTAATTGAGCGCGTGGACGGCCAAGCCGCCCACCCGACGTATACCATGCCACATTGTATTGCTGTAATGCAACCAATAGTGTTGCTCAACCGCACGTAGGGTTGACGGGTCCCCCGTCAACGCGTCCAACCAGCCGCAACGCAGCCAGGAAGCCCGAATTACACGCCGCGCAGCAATTCGTTAATGCCGGTCTTCGACCGCGTCTGCGCATCCACGCGCTTGACGATCACCGCGCAGTACAGGCTGTACTTGCCATCGGCGGACGGCAGGCTGCCCGACACCACGACCGAACCCGACGGCACGCGGCCGTAGCTGACTTCGCCGGTTTCGCGGTTGTAGATCTTGGTCGACTGGCCGATGTACACGCCCATCGAGATCACCGAGTTTTCTTCGACGATCACGCCTTCGACGATCTCGGAACGGGCGCCGATGAAGCAGTTGTCCTCGATGATGGTCGGGTTGGCCTGCATCGGTTCGAGCACGCCGCCGATGCCGACGCCGCCCGACAGGTGGACGTTCTTGCCGATCTGGGCGCACGAACCGACGGTGGCCCAGGTGTCGACCATGGTGCCTTCGTCGACGTAGGCGCCGATGTTGACGTAGGACGGCATCAGCACCACGTTCTTGCCGATGAAGCTGCCGCGGCGGGCGACCGCCGGCGGCACCACGCGGAAACCGCCGCGCGCGAAGTCTTCCGGCGTGTAGTCGGCGAACTTGGTCGGCACCTTGTCGTAGAACTGGATGTCGCCCGAGGTCACCGGCACGTTGTTCTCGAGGCGGAACGACAGCAGCACGGCTTTCTTGATCCACTGGTTCACGACCCAGGTGCCGGTGTCCTTTTGCGCCACGCGCAGGCTGCCGTCGTCGAGGCCGGCCAGGACGTGGGCGACGGCGTCGCGTACTTCGGCGCTGGCGCTGTTCGGGCTGATGTCGGCGCGCTGTTCCCAGGCGGTGTCGATGATGTTCTGGAGTTGTTGGGTCATGATGCGGTCTTCAGTGGTAAATAAACAAGAAATCGTGGGCCGTTCAGGCCAGGGACTGGCAGAACTGGACGATGCGGTTGGCCGCTTCCAGTCCCTCGTCGACGCCGGCCACCAGGGCCATGCGGATGCGGTCCTGGCCCGGATTCTGGCCGTGCGCGTCGCGCGCCAGGAAGCTGCCCGGCAGGACCGTCACATTATAGTCGGCGTACAGGCGGCGTGCGAACTCCTGGTCCGACAGCCTGGTACGGCGCACGTCGGCCCACAGGTAGAAGCCGGCGTCGGGCAGTTCGACGTCCATCACCCCTCGCAGGAGCGGGGTGATCAGGTTGAATTTTTCCTTGTACAGCGCGCGGTTGTCCTGCACGTGGTGCTCGTCGTTCCAGGCCGCGATCGAGGCCGCCTGCACCGGCGGCGACATCGCGCCGCCGCAATAGGTGCGGTACAGCAGGAACTTCTTCATCGCGACCGGGTCGCCGGCCACGAAGCCGGAGCGCATGCCGGGCACGTTCGAGCGCTTCGACAGGCTCGAGAACACGATCAGGTTGCGGTAGGGCTGCTCGCCCTCGCTGCGGCCCAGCGCGTGCGCCGCTTCCAGCGCGCCCAGCGGCGGGACTGAACCGGTATAAATCTCGGAATAGCACTCGTCGGCGGCGATCAGGAAGCCCCAGCGGTCGCTCAGCTCGAACAATTGGCGCCAGTCTTCCAGGCCGAGCGTGGCGCCGGTCGGGTTGCCGGGCGAACATACGTACAGCAGCTGGACGCGCGGCCAGACGTCGGACGGGACGCTGTCGAAATCGGGCGCGAAGTTGCGGCCCGGCTCCGAATTGACGAACCACGGCGTGGCGCCGGCCAGGTAGGCCGCGCCTTCGTAGATCTGGTAGAACGGGTTCGGGCACATCACCAGCGCATCGGGTGTCGATGCGTCCACCGTGCACTGGGCGATCGCGAACAGCGCCTCGCGCGAACCGTTCACCGGCAGCACCATCGTGGCCGCATCCAGCGGCGGGATGCCGTAGCGGCGTTCCAGCCAGCCGGCGATGGCCACGCGCAGCGGCTCGGCGCCGACCGTGCTCGGGTAGCTGGCCAGGCCCGCCACCGCATGGGTCAGCGCCTTTTCGATGAACGCCGGTGTCGGATGCTTCGGTTCGCCGATCCCCAGGCTGATGGGCGTGCAGGCAGGATTCGGCGTGATGCCGGCAAACAGCTGGCGCAGCTTTTCGAAGGGGTAGGGATGCAGCTTGTCGAGATGAGGATTCACGGCGGGCGGGTGTGCACTTTTCGATAATTTTTCATTATAGCGCCATGCCCCGGATGGGGCGCGGGGCATGCCGCGAATGATCTGCGGTAACATGATGACAACGACAATACGGAGCGAACCGCCGTGCCGATCAGCTACGCGCGCAGCCTCACCGGCCATGACCGCACCCCCGGCGCCAATCGCCATCTGGGCGTGGCGCTGGCGTTCGTGGCCGGGGCGATCAATGCCGGCGGCTTCCTGGCGGTACGCGAATACACGTCGCACATGACCGGCATCGTCTCGAGCGCGGCCGACAACCTGGTGCTGGGCGAAACGACGCTGGTGCTGGCGGCCTTCGGCGCGCTGCTCAGCTTTTTGCTGGGCGCGGCCTGCACCGCGATCATGGTCAACTACATCCGCCGGCGCGGCATGCACAGCGGCTACGCGCTGCCGCTGTTGCTCGAAGCAATCCTTTTGCTGGTGTTCGGCATCCTGGGCGCGCGCCTGGCCCAGATCGACGCCCTGTATGTTCCGCTGACGGTGATGCTGCTGTGCTTCATGATGGGCCTGCAGAACGCGGTGATCACCAAGGTCTCGCACGCCGAAATCCGCACCACCCACATGACCGGCATCGTGACCGACATCGGCATCGAACTGGGCAAGATGGCCTACTGGAACGCCGACAGCAAGATCCGCCAGCCGAAGGTGGCCGCGAACATCGGCCGCCTGCTGCTGATGCTGGCGCTGCTGGCGGCCTTCCTGGTCGGTGGCGTGCTGGGCGCGCTCGGCTTCAAGTACCTGGGTTACCTGTCGACGGTGCCGCTGGCCGCGGGCCTGGGGGTGCTGGGGATCGTGCCGGTGATCGACGACGCGCTGGCGCTGTTCGCGCGCCAGCACCGGGCCGGGCAGGACAGCTGATCAGCCGCCGCGCAGCACTGTCCTGAAGCCGATGTGGCTGGCGCCCAGGTTGGCTTCCTGTGCCTCGCGCGCCGAGGCCCGGTAGCGCACGCAGTAGCTTGGCGCGCACAGGTATGACCCTCCCTTGATCACGGTCGGCCGGTCGGGCCGGCGCGCGGCCACCAGGGCGGTGTCGCCGTTCGAGTGAGGCTGGCGCGCGCCGCTGTAGCCGTCCCTGGTCCATTCCCAGGCATTGCCGATCATGTCGTGCAGCCTGAAGGCGTTGGCGGCGTAGCAGCCGACCGGCGCCAGGCCGGCGTGGCCGTCCTCGGCGGCGTCGGCCAGCGGAAACGGGCCCTGCCAGTAATTGGCGGTCGGGCGGCCGTGCGGGTCGACCGGGGCGCTGTCCAGGCCGGCATCGATGCGGCCGGCCTTGGCCGCGTATTCCCACTCGGCCTCGGTCGGCAGGTCGCGGCCCAGCCAGCGCGCGTAGGCGAGGGCGTCCGCCTGGGTCACCAGCGTCACCGGCTGGTTCGGCTGCGGTGCGTGCGCGCCGTGCGGGTCCTTCCAGCTGGCGCCGCGCACATACGTCCACCAGGCGTAGGGGCGGCGTTGCAGCTCGGCCTCGTCGGGCGTGCCGAATACCACCGCGGCGCCTTCGCGCTCGGCCTCGGTCACGTAGCCGGTGGCGCGCACGAACTGTTCGAACTGGGCGTTGGTGACTTCGGTCTGGTCGATCCAGAAAGCGCTCACCTGTTGTTGCGCGGCGCTGGCCGGACGCTCGTCCGGATAGCCGGCGCTGCTGCCGAAGGTGAACGCGCCGCCCGGCAGGTGGACCATGCCGGCGTGGTTGGCGCGCCCCCAGCCGGGCGGCAGGCCGCTGCCCGCCGCGCACAGGGTGGCGTTGCCGAGCCGCGCCGCAGCGGGCGGCCGGCGCCCGTCCGCCACCGCCAGCGCGATGCCGGCGACGGTGCCCGCGCCCAGCAGCGCCAGCACGAATCCGGTGAAACGCATGGCTTCTCCTCAGTAAAAGCTGGCCGGGCGTACCGGGTTGATGCCGCCCACCCGCGCCATATAGTCCTGCCAGCGCTGCACCAGTTCCTTCACCACCTGCGGATGGCGGGCCGCCACGTCGTGGTTCTCGGCGCGGTCCGCGCGCATGTCGAACAGCTGCCAGTGGCCGTCCGTCGGGCCGTGTGGCGGCTCGGTCCAGACCGCCTTCCAGCGGCCGTCGGCGCTGAACACATAGCCACGGCCATACGCTTCGCCGGCAGCTGGCAGGCCGCGCGCAGCGGCCGTGGCGCCCTGCAGCAGCGGCAGCAGCGAGGCGCCGGTGACGGGATACACATTGCGGCCCTTGTACACCACCTTGCCGGCGTTGCGGTCGATGCCGGTGGCTGGGTCGGGGTCGGGCGGCGCTGGCTGCGATGGCGGCGTGATGCCGGCCAGCGCCAGGAAGGTGGCGGCATTGTCGGTCACGTGGGTGAATTCCTGCAGCACCGGCTGGCCTGCGTCCGGGCCTCGCGCGCCCGGCAGCTTGGCGATCAGCGGCGTCGATACGCCGCCTTCGTGCGGCATGCTCTTGACGTTGCGCAGCGGCGCGGCGCTCACCTCAGCCCAGCGCAGGCCGTACTGGAGGCGCTTGACCTGGTCGGTACCGAGCCTGGCGTACTCGCCTGGTGCGGCATTGGCTTCGTCGGTCGCCTTCGGATCGGCGCCCGAATCGATCGGCCAGCCTTCGGCGCCGTTATCCGACTGGAACAGGATGAAGGTGTTGTCGTACTCGCCGATGTCTTTCAGGTGCCGTACCAGGCGGCCGATATTGTGGTCGAGGTTGTCGACCATGCCGGCGTAGATCTCCATGTAGCGGATCTGCGCTTTCTTCTCCAGCGGCGTGAGGGACTCCCAGCGCTTGTCGACACGGCCCTGGCCATGGTCGACATGACCCGTGTCCGCGCCATGCAGGGCGTTCACGTAGCGCGCCTCCGGCTTGCCGTTGTTGCTGGACGCCGGTGCGCGCGTGGGTGCATCCGGCAGGCCCACCCACGGGGCGAAGTCGGCCGGCACGATGCCGAGCTTCTTCATGCGGTCGATGCGCGCCGCGCGCACCGCGTCGTAGCCGGCGTCGTAGCGGCCCTTGTACTTGCTCAGCCACGGCTCCGGCACCTGCAGCGGCCAATGCGGCGAGGTGTAGGCGGCGTAGGCGAAGAACGGCTTGCCGTCGGCGCGGTTGGCGTCGATGTAGGCGATCAGGCGGTCGGTATAGAAGTCGGTGGAATAAAACCCCGGGCCGGGCTGCACGTGGCGGCCGTCCTCGACATAGTTGCGCGCGTCCGGCGCCTCGCCGCCGAAGTGGTTGCGCGCGGCGCCGGGCAGCAGCGCGTAGCTGCGCTCGAAGCCCCAGCCGTCCGGCGTCTTGCCGCGCTTTTCCCCATTGACCTCGCCGAAGCCCAGGTGCCACTTGCCCGCCATATAGGTGTGGTAGCCGGCGTCCTGCAGCAGGTTGGCGAACGACAGCGCGTTGTCGTTCAGGTAGCCCTCGTAGCCGGGCGCGCCCTTGCGCTCATCGCGCGGCGCGCCTTGCGAACCCATGCCGACCAGGTGGTGATCGGTGCCCGAGATCAGCATCGCGCGCGTGATCGCGCACACCGGGCCGGTGTGGTGGTTGCCGAGCAGGCGGCCGTCGCGCGCCAGTGCGTCCAGGTTCGGGGTCTCGATCTCGCCGCCGAAGGCGCCGATGTCGGAGTAGCCCAGGTCGTCGGCCATGATGAACAGGATGTTGGGCCGCTCGGTGTGCCCGGCCTGCGCCCGGGTTGCCTTCGGCGCGGGTGCGGGTGCCGAATGGCAGGCCGCCAGCAGGCTTGCCGCGACGACGGCCAATGGGAAGTGGAACGATCGTGTCATGGGGGGCTCCTCAGAGTGCGATGCTGGCGTTGAACGAGACCGTGCGCGGCGCGCCGATCTGCAGGGCGTTGGAGCCGGCCGAGTACCAGTACGCCTTGCCGGCCAGGTTGTTGACCTGCAGGCGCAGGGTCAGGTCGTGGTCGTCGACCCGGGTGCGCCAGGCGCCACCCACGTTCAGCAGCGTCAGCGACGGCACCTGGATCGTGTTGGCGCTGTTGGCCTGCTGCTCGCCCAGGTAGCTGGCGTTGGCGTGCAGCGACAGGCCGGCCACCTGCGGCACGGTTGCCGCGAGTCCGATCACGGCCTGCAGCCGCGGCGTGCCCTCGACCCGGTTGCCGACGATGGCCGGGCTGGTCGCCCGGTAGTCGGCATCGAGCCAGGTGACGCCCCCATTGACCTCGACCCCGCGCGCCACGTCGGCGTGCGCGCCGAGCTCGATGCCGCGGTAGCCGAGCTCTCCGCCCTGCGTGTAGACGCCGCGCGGGTCGAGGCTGTAGTCGGCGTAGGCGGCGCCACGCTTGACCCGGAACAGCGCCGCATTCGCGCCCCAGCCGGCTTCATCGACTTTCACGCCCAGTTCGGTCTGGCGGCTGGTCAGCGGCGCCAGCACCTCGTTGGCATTGGCATAGGTGGTGCCGACCGTGCCGCCGTCTTCCAGCGCCTCGACATAGCTGGTGTAGATGGTGGCGGTGGACGTCGGCTTGTAGAGCAGGGCGGCGGTTGGCGAGAGCGGCTTCTTGCGGTAGCGCGAGGTGCGCGCGCCGCTCGCGTTCCAGTTCAGGTTGTCGTAGTCGACCCAGCGCGCACCGGCCAGCAGCGACCAGTGCCGGTCGAACTCGATCGTGTCGCTGGCGAACAGCGATCTGTGGGTGTACTCGGAAATCCGGTAGAACACGCTGCGGTCGAAGGTCGAGGTATCGAACAGCGTTGGCGGCGCGGCGTACAGGTTGCCGCGCGTGGCCGGGCCGAACAGATTCAGGCTCGACTCCGGATTGAGCATGCGCTCGAGCGTCTGCCAGCCGGCCCCGAAAGTCACCTGGTGGCGCACCGGTCCGGTGAAGAACTTGCCGTCCACGCTGGCCTGCACGGCGTCGTAGGTGAGGGTCGGATGGTAGAACGGCGCCAGGCGGTTGCTGTAGCCGCCGTCCGGGCCGGCCAGGTACAGCGACTCGTTGGCGCTGTCGATGCGCTTGACCGTGTGGCCGTAGGTGAGGCTGGCCTTCCAGTCGCGGTTCAGGCGCCAGTCGAGCGCGGTGGTGCCCATGTACATGGTGGAGTTGTAGTACGAACTGGCGTAGGCGCCGAAGTCCTTGCGCCCGTCCACCGGTGTCGGCAGGCGCGTATTGGCCGGGTAGTTCTGCAGCGAGACGGTCGGCACGGCGCCGTCGATGTCGCGCTCCTGGTACAGGAAGTTGGCGCTCCAGACAAGGTCGCGCGTCAGGCGTGCGTCCAGCGCCAGTGAGGCGGCCTGGCGATCGAGTTCGGCGCCGTTGTAGGTGCCGCCCTTTTCCCTGGCCAGGTTGGCGCGGTAGCCGAAGCGCCCGTCATTGCCAAGCCGTCCGCCGGCATCGAGGTGGGCGCGTTTCAGGCTGGCGCTGGACCAGCCGGCATCGAGGCTGACGAAGGTCTGGCCAGTGGGCTTCTTGGTGATGTAGTTGATGATGCCGCCCGGCGCCGCGAAGCCATACAGGAAGCCGGACGCTCCCTTGAGCAGCTGCACCGATTCGACGGTTTCGAGCGGCAGCTCGACGCCGTACATCTGGAACGGCTGGCCGTCGATCTTGAAGCCGTTGGTGAAGTCGAGCCGCAGGCCCCGCACATTGATCGCGTGCGCAGTCTGGGTATAGGTGCTGCCCTGGGCGCTGACCGAGGCGTCGTCGGCGAACACTTGGGCCAGGGTGGCGATCTGGCGCTCTTCGATCCGGGCGCTGCCGACGCTGGCGGTGGCGAACGGCGTGTCGAGATCGGACCGGTCGCCCAGTGCGCCGAGCGCGCCGCGTTGATCCCGGTCGCGCTCGCCGTTGACGGTGACGGTCTGCAGCGGCAGGTCGGCGAGCGGTGCCGCCTCGGGCAACGGGCCTTGCGCGAGAGCCGGAACCTGGGTCAGTGACGCCAGTGACGCCAGGACGCCGGCGACAGCGAGGCCGACGCGCCGGCGGCGTAACAGGATGGTGCTGTGCATGGTGGTTTTCCGTGTTGGTGAATGGTCGTGTTGCAGGACGTCGCACCATGCGGATGGGCTGGATCGAGGGTCCGGCGGGCCGAGGGCCCGGGCAGCGCGCGTGGGCCGCCGCATCCCGCCGTGGATAACGGCGGGGTGTTGATGAGTTGACATGGTAGGTTCCACGCAGGGCGCGTGGAACGATTGATTTCAACTATGGATATGCGGACGGGCGAATCCGCCCGGCTGTCGGCTGTCTTTACAGACGGCTTGAGTGTCGTCAATCGCGTCAGCACAACTCGCTGATTGAGAAAGGTATTTACGCTCTGGCGTGCTTATTGCTGGGGAGTCCGGTGCATCTGCGATGGAGCATGCAGAAACTTCGGAAGGTAAGCATCACGACAGGAGACGACTATGCCATTTTCATGGGATGACCGATACGTGCTGCGCCGTGTCGACGATAACGATCCGCGGCATCACCGCATCTACAAGCACAGCGCCGTAGCGGGCGCCATCACGGACGCTGATAACCACTTTTCACACGCACCGGACCTCGCGGCAAAGCGCAGGTATGATGCCCGGCGCATCGATCCCGCGAGCGCCTGGGCGGTTTCGCTGTCTGGCAACCCGACGGTCATGATGGCGGTGTTCGTCCTGCGGAGGCTGCCATGAAACGCGTGTTCGCGTGCACCCTGTCTGCAACCCTGCTGGCGGGCTGCTTTACGCCGAAGCTGACCCGCCACTACGCCGGGATCGCGGAAGCGCCCGTCACACCCGTCCCGTTCGCGGGCATGGAAGAACCGCTGACCCTGTCCGTATTTCCTGCCAACCCCAAGGTGGATGCCGACCCACCACTGATTGACCGCCTGGGTGACAAGGGACAGGCCGAGTTGATCCGCAGTGTCGCCAGCAGGATGCCGGATGGCAGCGATGCCGGTGCGCTGCTGCGGGCCCTCGGCGAGGCGCCGGCCGATGAGCCTGCAGCCTGCGCATGGGCCGACCGGACTCTGCTGAAAAAGCGGGTGACGCTCACGGTACTGGGTCGATTCCGGCATCCGGCCGACCGGATCGACAGGCTGGAATTCACGTTCAAGCTCAGTGAGGGGCAGGGATATGAATTCGCGTCGTGGGACAAGTTCGATACGGTGTACGGCACCCATAACCTGGGTTCGGCCAAGTTCACGCAGGCCGCAGCGCTGGGCCTGGGGCTGACCGGCACCAGCACCAGGAATCTGGCGGATGCTGCCGGCAGCATCGTGAAGACTCCGAATGTGACTGGCGAGTTGTCGTCCACCCTGGAAGAGACCATGACGTACGCCATGCGCCGCATGAACGTCGGCGGCAGCCTCGAGAAGACCAGGGCGACGCTGGTGCAGGAAGGGGCGCCCTACATCAACCTGCTGGGAAGTTCCTCCGCCGTGTTCACGCTCAGACTGGCATCGAGCGGTGACCCGATGCCAGTCCATGCTTTCGACTTCAAGCAGAACATGGCGACTGCGCCGGACGATGTCGGCGTCGTGCGGTGCCAGGCGCGCCATTCGAGAAGCGACCAGCCGCTGACGATGACGGTCGAGGCGACGGCGGTAAATCGGCTCGTGGAGGGGCGCCACAGGACGGTCAGCGAAGGCGACGATGTGATCCGGTTCACATCGGAATCGTTTGCCGCGCCCAGGCTGGACATCGTCGACAGCGACGAGATGCGGGTGAACTACTTCGGGCTGTGGCATTGCCCGGGCGGATCCGACGCCGCGGCATGCCGGAGACTGGCGATCGAAAATCCCGATACCGGCGCGGTGACCGACGAGATCGCCGTGAAGACGCCTGAGCAGGCGGCAGCGTTACGTCAATGGCTGGTGACCCAAAGCCGGAAGACGGTGCCGGCATCCATCGGCACAAGGAAAATCGGCTTGATCCGGGCCGGGCCATCTGACGCCAAGAAATCCGGAACGTCGCTCAACGCCTCTGTCATCAGGGAACTACAGGTCAAACTGGCAAACACCAATAAGGAAACTTCGCACTAGGCGACAAGCCACCGGACAGGCGGCGAGTGCTTCTCGCCGTGTCGCGCGATGCGACACGGGTAGAGATCCACATAAGCCAGCGCATGGTATGCACAGCCGCGCGAAAGGGCTATCATCTTGCCTTTGCGCCAACGGATATATTCCATGCCCCACGCCAGCATCCCGCTTTCCGGCGCCAGCCCGCACCGCCTCAACTGGCCCGTGCTCGCGCTGGCTTTTGCCCTGCTGGCCCTGCTGGTAATGATCTGGCGCTGGGGCGGCACCATCGAGGATTCCCAGGCTTATTTCGACACCGCCCGCTGGCTGCGCGGCGACATCCCGGTGGGCGACTTGCGCGCGCCGTTCCCGTACCGGCTGCTGGTGCCGGCCGTGGCCGCGGCGATGCCGGGCGACCTGCGCAACGGCTTCGCCATCCTCAACTG